>Ga0207093_1018_pt1 | contig 41672 bp, 41 predicted proteins | sample Alteio_BWMinHeat_89_FD_153519 | JGI IMG/M metagenome (GOLD analysis project Ga0207093, IMG submission 153519) | Enriched cells from forest soil in Barre Woods Harvard Forest LTER site, Petersham, Massachusetts, United States -... | ecosystem: Environmental > Terrestrial > Soil > Temperate forest >... | reverse complement strand
TTTTGTTTGGGATTGGCAAAAAAAGTTGGATTGCCTGTGGCAGAGGTTGAAATAAAACAAGTAGAAGACATCTATTATTTACTCATCAAAAGATATGATCGTGTTATGGATGAAAAGAAAATAAAACGAATACATCAAGAAGATTTTTGCCAAGCATTAGGGATATTACCAGTAGATAAATATCAGAATGAGGGTGGGCCTTCTTTAAAGCAATGTTTTGATTTGATTAGGCGGAATTCATTTTCACCTGCCATTGATCTTGAGAGGATGCTGAATGCTGTCATGTTTAATTATTTCATTGGAAACTGTGATGCTCATGGTAAAAATTTTTCATTTCTATATTATAATCGATTACAGCTCGCGCCATTGTATGATTTAGTTTGTACGATTTACTATAAAGATTTGACTCAAAAGATGGCGATGAAGTTGGGTGGAGAATATAATATAAAAAGTATTCGTGTTGATAATTTCGATGTATTAGCGGGTGAAATAGGTTTTTCTAAACCTGAGGTTCGTAAACGTGTTTTTGCAATGATTGATGCAATTCTTTCCTCACTGTCTGTAATGTCAATACAATATCCAATTCAAGAAAAAATATCGAATCTTATTATGATAAGGTGTGAATATTTTGCAAAACGTATTTCCTGATTAAAATAAAATCAGGCATGAGTAAAAATTTTTCCTTGACAAGGAAAGTTGTAGTGTGTCACATTTTTTGTTGCTTTAAACTAATGTTTTGTGGATGTAGATGTGTATGGAAAACATAAATTAAATATTATTTTATGAGGAGTGAAAATGTTAAGAGGATTAAGAGCGCAACAGCTTGGGAAAACCAGGGTTCCTGTATTTTTGTCTACCACGCGCATATTATCGACTAGTGCAAAATTGTTATCAAATCAATCCAAAGTAACCGCAGACGTAACACCTGCCGTGTCAGAAAAAGCAAACATAGCTTATACTCCATTTAAAGATTTTTCTGATGATTTGAGACAATTTTTCTTAATGCGGTTTTTGCAATTCCCTAATCTAGCAAAAAAATTTGCTGATCTCTCCGTTGCTTTAATTGATAGAGGTGGTTTGATAAAGCAAGCGACTGAAGCCATGATTAGTCCGTTGACAAAAACATTTTCCGCAGGTGCAACTGCGTCTGCCGCAGTGAACAAAGCACAACAAGTGTTGAGCAAGGGTGGCCCACAGTTAGCATTGGATTATGCTAAGGAAATGGTTTTTAAACCAGAAGAAAGAGAATCTGTATATCATGAAACTACCAAGTTGTTAGATGAAATCTCTAAGACGTCGTTATTGTATGTTCCCATTAAATTAACCGCATTTTTTTCTCCCGAGTCACTTGAAAAGCTATCACGTAATGAAATATTAAGTGAAGAAGAAGAAAAACAAATGGCGATAGAGAGATTGCGTCTTTTCCAAGTAGTTGAAAAGGCGTCGCAATGCGGAAAAATTATTTTTGTTGACCAAGAATATCCAACACAAAAAAAAGCTATTTTCCAAATATCGCAACGTCTTATGCAGCATTTTAATACGCATCGTCCCGTTGTTTATACGACTATTCAAGCAACGGATTTAGAATGTGCTGATTTGGTGAAGCAACTTGTGACGGATTCATCCATTAAATTTCCAGGCATTAAACTTGTGAATGGCGCTTATGTGAATTGGGCGCATCGCAATCACTGTGGCGATATGATGCAGTCATCTAAAATGGCTTCTTTTGTGGCGTATGTTACAATCGCTAAGTATTGTTTGAGAAATAAGATTTCCCTTTATATGGGCACTCACAACATCGTACTAGAAAAATTAATCGATAAAACTGCACAATTATTTAATGTTCCTAAAGAGAAATACGTGAAAGGCCAACTCTTTGGATTTGCCACAAAAAATCCACAAACAGCATATTCAATTTTTGGGCCCGGGTCTGATTGTGTGGCTTATGCTTTGCGCAGAGTGATAGAAGGTGCGGGCAGTCATACGGCGGCATCCTCACCTGTTATGAATGATGAAGCAATTTCTGCCATGATGAAGCGACTGGATTTGGGTGAGGTTTTATCGGAAGAAGATATCGATTTAATTGCTAAAGCAGCCCGTTTCAATGTGCAAGACGCGAGAGTTGATATTGCACGGGAAAACGTGCGTGCACATTTTAAAAGCGGTCGTTCAAACTTAATGTGATAGTTGCCTATAAATCTGAACTCTACTTTTGAGTCTATACAAAAGTAGGGCGCTCTGTTACAATGAAAATTGAGCTAGTAAGACTCAATTTTCATGGAATTAATTATGCCTGTTATTAAACGAAAATACTTTATTAATGAATTAGATAAGGCATTAAAAGTTCACCCTGTTGTTGCTTTACTGGGGCCACGTCAATGTGGGAAAACCACATTGGCGAAGCAATATGGCAATCTTAAACGTGGCAAATCCACCCTTAATATCTATCATTTTGATTTGGAAGATCCTGATGATTTGGCGAGACTGGAGGCTCCGAAGCTTGCATTTGAGGATTTATTAGGTTTAATTGTTGTTGATGAAATTCAGAGGCAGCCCGAGTTATTTCCTTTATTACGTGTTTTAGTGGATCAGCATAAAAAACGCAAATTTTTAATTTTGGGTAGTGCTTCACGTGATTTAATTAAGCAGTCATCAGAGACACTTGCTGGGCGTATTCGATATATTGAAATTACTCCTTTTTCATATTATGAAGTACATGATTTGCATAAGCTTTGGTTTCGAGGGGGATTTCCTAATTCTTATCTTGCTAAAAACAATGAGAACAGTTCCCAGTGGCTTACTGCATATGTGACTACATTCTTGGAGCGTGACATTCCTAACTTGGGAATACAAATCCCACCGCGTACCTTGCGACGCTTTTGGATGATGTTAGCTCATTACCATGGTTGCATATTTAATGCTTCAGAAATTGGAACATCGCTAGGTGTTGCGCACACCACAGTGAGACATTATTTAGATATACTCACTGGAACTTTTATGATACGAGAATTAACGCCGTGGATTGAAAATATTAATAAAAGACAAATAAAATCACCGAAAATATATTTTCGTGATAGCGGGATTTTTCATAATTTATTAGGAATTAAAGATATGCATGCTTTACAGCATCATCCAAAATTAGGTTCATCCTGGGAAGGTTTTGCACTAGAAGAAATTATTCGGTCTCATCATGCAGAACCAGAAGAATGCTATTTTTGGGGAATTCATAGTCAGGGGGAATTAGATCTATTGATCATTAAAAATGGAAAGCGTCTTGGTTTTGAATTTAAATATTCTGATGCACCTACTTTAACATCTTCCATGCAGCTTGCATCAGATACATTAAAATTAGATAAATTGACTGTTATCTATCCTGGGGATCGACAGTATCGTTTAACAAACGCGATTGAAGTGGTAGGACTTGAAAATTATCTACTGGAAATTTTTAATTAAAGGTTATCTCATTTCCAGCAAGAATTTAATCCAAAAACATCCGACTCAACGATCCAGATCCGCTGATGCGGCGCATGGCTTCGGCCATCATTTGGCTTAAGCTGATAGCACGTAAGTTTTTGCAGGCTTTGGCTTCGGCGGTAAGAGGGATGGTGTCAGTGACAACTAATTCATCCAGTGAGGATGATTTTATATTTTGAATGGCTTTGCCTGAAAGTACGGGATGGGTAATGTAAGCAAATACTTTGGCAGCGCCGTGCTCTTTTAATGCATCAACAGCTTTGCAAAGCGTGCTCGCTGTATCAATAATATCATCTACAATAATACAGTTACGGTCTCGCACATCACCAATCACATGCATGACTTGTGCTTCGTTAGGTTGTAAACGACGTTTGTCAATAATTGCCAAATCTGCGCTAGATAAACGTTTTGCGATTGCACGGGCGCGAATAACGCCGCCAACGTCAGGTGAAACAACCATTACATTATTGTAAGACTGTCTATACATTTCTTCTAACATAATCGGTGTGCTATACAAGTTGTCTACAGGCATGTAAAAAAAACCTTGAATCTGGTCTGCATGTAAATCGACAGTGACTAAACGACTAATACCTACCGCTGCCATCATGTCAGCAATAATTTTTGCAGTAATCGGCACGCGCGCAGAACGTACACGTCTATCTTGCCGCGCATAACCAAAATAAGGAACAACAGCCGTAATTTTAGCAGCAGAGGCGCGTCGTAACGCATCAGCCATTAAAATTATTTCCATTAAATTATCGTTGGTAGGCGCACAAGTGGATTGAATAATAAAAACATCACGGCCACGTACATTTTCCTGAATCTCTACCATGATCTCGCCATCGCTGAAACGGCCTACTAATGCTTTCCCTAAAGGGAGATTAAGATGTCCAACAATTTGTTGAGCGAGTTCGGGGTTTGCGTTACCGCTAAAAACCATTATTTCAGGCACGATTTTATTTCCTTGCGATGGATTGTGAAAAATGGCTGGGGTGCTAGGATTCGAACCTAGGAATGCCGAGATCAAAACCCGGTGCCTTACCGCTTGGCTACACCCCAATCCTGAGTGATATTCCAATGAATACCAGGCCGGTTATTTTGCTTAGCAATCGGGTATGTGTCAATCAGAATTAAAAAAAATCATGCTGCTTGATGTTATTGGATTAGGTCTTTTTTAAGTATCCCACTGACTCACGACGATTTTGACGCTTAATCCCGGGGCGTTCAGAAAAATTTTGCTAGGTAAATCTAATTGATGGGCTTGTGTATATTGTAAATACTGTATTTGCCAGCCTTGTTGCGACAAAGTGGTTAAATGATGATAAACATCGCCATTTTTTTGTGCAGCCAAGTGCGGGGCGGGTAGACCGCGTATCCAATAAAATAAATTAGATACAGGTAGTCGCCATCCCAATTGCTCATTGAGTAAAGATTCAGCATTTGTTGCATGAAATTTTCTGCCATCCGCCATTTCCAGCAATACTTGGCCTGGCATGCCTGTTAATTTCATACTGTTTGCGCCCAAGGGTCCAAAAACTAGGATAGTGTAATGATTGCCTGTTTGTTGCCATTGTAGGTTGGCAGAAAAGCTGTCTTTCGCAGAATGGATGGCAATGAGTCCCTTAATGTTCCAATTTTGCAGCGCAGAAAGATTTTTTTGCCGTTGCTCCCAAGTGAGATGTTTATTCTCGGGTGCCACTGCCATAGGCGTTGTTGCGCATCCTGTCAATAAAAGTAAAACAAACACTAGATTAAAACAGATTAATTGAGTTAAAAAACGCTTCCTGTGCATAGATTGCTCCATTCTCTTTTTCATAGGGTATCATATTTTGTGAATGAATAGATGTTTTTTCAAATAATTTGACATAAAATAGCCCTTTTTTACTGTTGCTAAAACCTATGTCGATTTTCGTCTGTGGCATCAATCACAAAACCGCACCGCTCGCCTTGCGGGAAAAAGTTATTTTTGTGAATGATAAGCTAGTACTTTATCTTCAAGATTTGTTGCAGCAAGAACAAATTCAGGAAGCAGTCTTGCTCTCGACTTGTAATCGCTCTGAACTTTATTGCGAAGCTGATAATGCAGAAAAAGTCATGCAATGGTTTTGTCGACAGCAGCTTGTTGCAACGCAAACATTACTACCGCATTTGTATATTCACCAAGATCAGGAAGCTATAGAGCATATCATGTGTGTGGCTTCTGGATTGGATTCTATGGTGTTGGGAGAGTCGGAAATTTTAGGTCAAATGAAAAACGCTTTTTCTGAAAGCTGTGCTGCGGGCAGTGTAGGAACTTTGTTTAATCGTTTATTTCAACAAGTGTTTTCTGTGGCAAAGGAAATTCGACACGCAACGGCGATTGGCGCATGTCCTGTTTCTATTTCTTCTGCTGCAGTTAATTTTATCAAAGAAAATTATCGTGAAGAATTAAAAACTGCTACTTGCTTATTGGTTGGATCAGGTGATGCCGCGCGTTTAACACTGCGCCATTTAAAAAATCTTACTCCTAAAAAAATCTTAATTGCAAGCCGCAATGCAGAGCAAACAAAATTTTTAACGCAAGATGATAATGTTGATGCATTACCGCTTGAAAAAATTTCAACCGCACTTCTTGAGACTGATATTATTATTTCTGCGACAGGCAGTTTAGTACCAGTCATCACTAAATCAATGTTATTACAACGTGCGAGACCACTTTTTATTGTTGATATTGCGGTGCCAAGAGATGTAGAAGAAGCAGTCGCAGAAATTCCTAGAATACAATTATTTTCTATTGATGATCTAAAAGTTTCAATTCAGAAAAATTTACAAGGCCGTGAACACGCAGCCAAAAAAGCTAGGGAAATGATTACACAGAAAATCCAAGATTTTATGCTGTTTTTACATTCACATCGCACCACTTCCATGGCAATACGCGCTTACCGCAAACACATTGAAGATGTTTGCCAAAATGAATTGGTAAAATCAATGCGTAAATTAAAACGTGGGGATAATGCGGAACAAGTATTGGCAAATTTTGCATTAGCAATGACCAATAAATTATTACATGCGCCTAGCGTACAGTTACGCCAAGCAAGTGCCGAAGGTCGCTTTGAAATATTAGCTTTGGCGCAGCAATTATTGGCGATTCCATTGCCTGAGGCTCCCTCTGTATGAAACCTTCTATCGCGCGAAAACTACAAACACTTGTCGAACGACATGAAGAACTAAGTGTTTTATTATCAGAGCCTGAAGTGATTGCAAATCAAGATCGATTTCGTGAATACTCAAAAGAATATGCGCAACTTGAAGCAATAGTCACAACTTTTCAAGAATATCAGCAGTGTTTGCTCACGATGGAAAATGCAAAAGAATTAATGCAAGATGCTGATCCCGAAATGCAACAAATGGCAAAACAAGAATTGAAAACGGCGGATGAACAACGGGAGGTATTCGCACAATCTTTGCAAGTTCTTTTGCTACCTAAAGACCCATTTGATGATAACAATATCTTTTTGGAAATACGAGCCGGTGCAGGCGGCGATGAAGCAGCTATTTTTGCTGGTGATTTATATCGTATGTATACGCGTTATGCGGAATCACAACGTTGGCAAGTTGAATTAATAAGCGCTAGTCAGGGTGAGCATGGCGGCTATAAAGAAATTATAGTGCGTATTATTGGCCAAGGTGCTTATTCTCGTTTTAAATTTGAATCCGGTGTACATCGTGTACAGCGTGTGCCTGCGACAGAAGCACAAGGACGTATTCACACGTCTACTTGCACGGTTGCAGTATTGCCTGAGGTTGATGAAATTGAATCTATCTCGATTAATTCTGCGGATTTGCGTATTGATACTTTCCGTGCATCGGGCGCAGGCGGACAACACGTTAATAAAACCGATTCTGCAATTCGTATCACCCATATTCCAACGGGAACAGTCGTGGAATGTCAGGATGAGCGTTCACAACATAAAAATCGTGCGAAAGCGATGGCTTTATTGCAGGCTAGGTTACTTGCTGAAGAGCAACGTAAGCAACGTCAACAAGAAGCGGATACGCGTAGAGATTTAGTTGGCACGGGTGATCGTTCAGAACGTATTCGTACATACAATTTTCCGCAGGGCAGGTTAACAGATCATAGAATTAATCTTACGTTATATCAATTACCTGACATTATGGAAGGTGATATTCAACCAGTGATTGACGCCTTAATTCATGAACATCAAGCAGATTTATTGTCTGCCATCGGAGAATAATGTCGCAAACGATTCAAACTTTATTACAAACCGCGAGTACGAGTTTAATGCCGGCCAGTGAAACGCCGCGTCTGGATGCAGAATTGTTATTGACGCATGTGTTAAAAAAAACACGAACTTATTTGCATACATGGATAGAAGAGAAAATCATTGCCAGTGATGTAGAAAATTTTTTTTCATTGATTCGAGAGCGGCAACAAGGCAAGCCGCTTGCCTATTTAACAGGGCACAAAGCATTTTGGTCCTTGGATTTTTCTGTGACAGAAGCGACTCTTATTCCGAGACCCGAGACAGAATTATTAGTAGAATTGATATTGCATCATGTTGTTGGCGAAAAAAAACAACTCGCTGATTTAGGTACAGGTTGTGGTGCAATTGCACTGTCACTTGCTTTTGAAAAACCAGACTGGCAAATTTATGCAACAGATAAATCGCGAGCTGCGTTAAGTGTTGCGCAGTTAAATGCAGAGCGTTTTGCATTAAACAATGTTATTTTTCGTGAAGGTGATTGGTGTCAAGCTTTACCTAAAATGCTTTTCGATGTCGTTGTGAGTAATCCGCCTTATCTTGCATCAAGCGATGAACATTTAAGAGCATTAAGTTATGAACCGCATTCAGCATTAGTTGCAAAAGATGGCGGCTTGGCAGATATCCAGTGTATTATTGCCGGGGCCAAAGCTTTTTTGAAAAGCAATGGTCATCTTATGATAGAGCATGGATGTACGCAGGGAGAGGTGGTGCGAAGGCTTTTTGCAGGCCACCAATATGAGCAAGTTGAGACGATTCAAGATCTTGCGGGGTTGGAGAGGGTTACTGTGGGAAGGGCAATGGTGTAGGATGGAGATCCCTCCCCGCATCGAGATCATCTGCTTGGATGGAGATCCCCGCTTAAAGCATGCGGGGAGGGATCTCCATCCAAGCAGATGATCTCGATGCGGGGACGACGAGTTACACTCGTCGATTACCAATATTAGTGCTAAACTAGATACAATGAGGGAAGGTAGGAGAATAGCTATGGTCGCGATAAAAGATATTTTGGAACCCAGTTTAGAGGTTTTAGGGGTACGTCCTTATAAAACTACAAAAACAGAGGAGTACATGAGTGGTAAAATGCGTGGACATTTTACTAATATTTTGACTCTGTTACGTAAGCAAATCATGGAAGAGGCTGATCGTACGGTGCATCATATGAAAGACGATTTGGTCAACTATGCCGATCCCAATGATAGGGCAAGCCAAGAAGAAGAATTTCGGCTCGAACTCAGAACACGTGATCGCGAACGTAAGTTATTGAAAAAAATAGAAGAATCATTGCAGGCACTCACAGATAAAGAGTATGGATATTGTGAAGTCTGTGGGGTGGAAATAGGGCTGCGTCGTTTAGAGGCAAGGCCGACGGCGACACTTTGTATCGATTGTAAAATGTTGGATGAGATTCGCGAACGCCAGCAAGGATAAGGATGTTCCATGGCTGCACCTGCTCAGCAAGGAAATCAACCTGAAGGGTCCATGGGGATATTGTGGACTATCGCGGGTATTTTTGCGGTAGCTGCGGCGTTATGGTATTACTTCAAGCATGTATTAGTTTCGTTTTATTTCAAGCTGAAATTATTTGAAATTTCAATAGTCAGTTATTTTACTAGTCAGTTAGACGATGTCCGCGCTTTTATATTAGCAGCGGATGTTAAAACAATTCCTTATGATAATGTTGTGAGAGTCGGTGATCTTGTTGGGAATTACGTTCGTTATCCTTTTGTTATTATCGTCGTTGTCTTGGGGTGTGTTGTTTATTTTGCAAATTCAACGCGTGTTTTCAAACGTACTTATAGTATGCATGATCTCGCACAATTAGAAAAAAAAAATTGGCCGCAGATAGCACCTGTTGTGAATCTTGATTTACTGAGTGTTGATATTGATGTGGGACCTTGGGCGATGGCATTAACGCCTATGCAGTTTTGCAAAAAGCATAAATTACTCGAAGAATACAAGCGTCAACCACAGGAAGGCGTGATGCGTAAAGACTGGGACAAGGTTGAGGTCAAATTAAAACGTGGTGAAGCGAATAAAATATTTTCGGTACAATTAGGTCCATTATGGCGTGGTGTGGAACATTTACCGCCGCACGCAAAAGTATTATTTGCAGCATTTGCCGCACGCTCTCAGGGCGATAGTAAGGCCAGTACAGAATTGTTATTGAAAGTCAGCGCTTCTTCTGAAGTCAAATTAGATTTTACAGGTGTTGATGAACTTTGTCAGAAATATGCAGCACATAAATCAGTAAAAGAACTTGTGAGTAGACATGCGTATGTTTTAACAGTTCTTGCTTCTCTGTTGGAATTTGCACGTACGGATGGTGTGCAAGCGTCGGCGGATTTTTTATGGTTAAAACCAGTAGATAGACGGTTGTGGTATATGATGAATACGGTGGGACGACAAACACCGTTTGTGGAAGTGAGTGGTCCTTTCGCACATTGGATTGCTGAACGACACATTGGCAAAAAAATTGTTGTGCCCATGATAGAAGAAGCAACTAATGCATTGGAAAATTCTTTGAAAGATATTATTTATAAGCCGGACGAAGAACAGTAAAAGCTTGGAGCATTTATGCGTCAACGTGGTTTGGAAGAACAACATGAAATGGCGCCGCAACTTTTGTTGCGCGATACGCGTACTTTGGGGATGCGTATTGTTGATTTTTTCAAAGATCCAGTCAATAGCGCATGTCTTTTATTTGGAGTCGGTATAGCAGCGTTTTTCTTTCCGGCTATGACAGATGTTATTGGTCTTATTGGTATAAGCATATTTATTTATGCTTATACGCGTCAGTTTAAACTACCTTTTCGTATGCCTTCGCGTTCCAATGCATTGGATTATAATGATCCTTTGCCGGGAACGACTAAACCACGTAAAGCGCGCGGTATTTCTTTTTTTGGTAATCGCAAACAAACCAATGAAGAACTTTGGTTTAATAATGATGATATGCGTACCCACGTATTGATTTTTGGTTCCACCGGTAGTGGTAAAACAGAAGCGTTAGTTTCATTGGCATTTAATGCGTTAATGCAAGGTAGTGGTTTTTTATATGTCGATGGTAAAGGTGATAATAGTTTATTCGCAAAGATTTTTTCCATGGCGCGGACGATGGGGCGTGAAGATGATTTGTTATTAATTAATTTCATGACGGGTGCGCGTGACATTGTGGGTGCGCAAGAACGTCGTTTGTCAAACACCATGAATCCGTTTTGTACCGGTTCGTCTAGTATGTTGTCGCAATTAGTTATTAGCTTAATGGATTCTTCGAGTCAAACACCTGACGGTGATATGTGGAAAGGCCGTGCGATGGTATTCGTTGAAGCGCTGATGAAAATTCTAGTTTATATGCGCGATCAAGGCAAAATATTATTGGATGCTAACTCTATTCGAAAATATTTTGATTTGACCCGATTAGAAGCCATTGCCATTGATAAAATGTTTATTCGTGATAATCAAGAACCTGTGAGTTTAGCAGATGCGCCTGATGTTGTTATTGAACCTATCTATAACTATCTCATGACATTGCCAGGATTTGATAAAACAAAAAAAGGTAAACAAGGTTCACAAGTATTCGAACAACATGGCTTCATTACCATGCAATTAACCAAAGTATTTGGTTCGTTGGCAGATACTTATGGGCATATTATTCGTACTAATCTTGCAGAAGTCGATTTAAAAGACGTTGTGTTAAATCGCCGCATTCTTTGCGTATTGTTGCCCGCCTTAGAAAAATCCACAGATGAATTATCTAACTTAGGAAAAGTAATTATTGCTTCGTTGAAGTCAATGATGGCAGCAGGTTTAGGTGATACAGTGGAAGGAACTTATCAGGAAGTTGTTGCACGCAAACCTACTAATGCGCCAACACCTTATATGTGTATTTTAGATGAGTATGGTTATTATGCTGTGAAAGGTTTTGCGGTAGTGCCTGCGCAAGCACGTTCGCTAGGTTTCTCCGTTATTTTTGCTGGACAAGATTTGCCGGCTTTTCAAAAAGCATCTAAAGAAGAAGCGTTGTCCATCGGTGCAAACACTAACATCAAAATTTGTATGAAATTAGAAGATCCATTAGATACTTGGGATTTTTTCCAGAAAACAGCAGGTGAATCCTATGTTACCAAAGTAGATTCGTTTCAAACAAATGCGCAAAGCATTTTAAATAATTATATGGATACACGTAGCGCCTCTTCTGAAAAACGGCAGCGTATTGATTTACTGGACTTAAAAGAACAGCGTGAAGGTGAAGCGCATATTTTCTTTAAATCAAAAATTATTCGTGCGCGTATGTTTTATGCTAATCCTAAACCGCCGGCGCGTTTGCGTATTAATCAATTCCTGAAAGTGGAGCCGCCGATAGAGCGGTTACTGGTTGATTTCGAAAGCCGTTTGGAACAGTTTAACCATGTCATGGCAAGCAACCAGCCTATATTCGATCTGCCGCACGATGAAACCGAAGATTTGCATATTATCGCTAATACCATGGGTGAAAATCCAACTGCGAATTCGATAGAGCGAGGTGTGTCAGCATTATTAGCTTACCACAATCGTCAAACAGCAGTGACAGAAGAAATCGTGGAAGAACCTGAAGATTATGGGCGTCTAACTATTTTTAACAAAGTGATGTTGGGTGAAGGTGTTACGCGTTTGGTAGGTGTTGAAAACATGGAACGATTTGCTACGCCATTGGTGAGTAAGCATCTCATTAAAGATAAAACAGAATTAATTGAGCGATTGTTTGGACGTTCTGGATCGGCAGCAGGAAATGTGACGACTGAGATTATTCGTGACATGACCATGGCAACGGATTATCCTCCAGAAGTTGCAGGTATTTTGCGTGATTTACAGGAAGTGATTGCAGCCGCACATGTTCTGTCTGAATATGTCGGTGGAATGAAATCGAGTGAGTCATAAGACCTAAAAGGGAAAAAATGAAAATTTTATTCAGATTGCATTTTTTATTACTCGCATCCGTTTTTTTATTATTACAAGCGTGTGCGTATTCTGGTCCAACACGTGATGTGGAAAATGGAGTGGATGTTGCGTACCAAAATACTTCTTCTTATGTTAGAAATGCTGGAAACACAGGACTGGATGATAATTATCAATCTTCCAGTCAAACAGGTCGTGGGGTGTTGATTGGGGGTGTTGCGGGTGCAGTGGTAGGTAGTGTTACCTCGTTAGGTGTAGTGCCTGCAGCAGCAGGCGGAATAGTATTAGGCGGTACTTTAGGTGCTTATCTCGAAGCACGTGGTAGTTTACGCGACCGTTTAGAAAATCGTGGTGTGAAAGTGATGGTCTTGGGGGACCAAATTTTATTAGTGCTGCCGTCACGTTATTTATTTGATGGCATGACTGCAAAATTAAGACCGACAGCGTATTCCACGTTGGATCTCGTTGCGGATTTAATTTATGGTTATGTCACTATGTCAGTGAATGTCACCGCATACACCAATGCGATTGGACCTGAATGTGTGAATCTCGCTCTCTCGCAGGAACAAGCTAATAGTGTTGTGAAATATTTATGGCAAAGAAATGTTTTTTCGCCGGCAAGTCGTGTACTTTCTGCAAGAGGAGGCGGAAGTTCAAAATTAGTAGAACCCATTCCAAATGCTTGGGACAGCGGTGAAAATTATAGAGTAGAAATCACCATGGAGAAATTGCCAGCATGAACCATGAACTATATCGAAATGCACGCATGCAAAGTGATTTTTTTTGTGAACAATTTCATAAAATGTTACGTCGCTTGATTGTCACGCTTGCCATTATTCTATTGTTGATTTTGTCTATTATTTATATGGTGTTGTTCGAGCCGGGTCGTGATTATTATTGTACGACAACCACAGGGAAAATTATTCCTATGGGAGTTATCACGTAATGGATACTAAGCTACTACGTGAAAATTACCAATTATTTATCTATGGATTGATTAGTGCGATCGCAATTGCTGTTTTCATGGTTGTTGTTGTGTTGGTCCAAGTTTTTAACCGTCCTTTACCTGAATTTTACGCAGTGAATGCTGAAAACAAAAAAATGTATTTATCGCCTAGTATGGAACCCAATATGTTACCAGATACAGTAATCAATTGGGCAAAAAAAGCAGCAGTAGCAGCGTATACTTTTGACTTTGTTAATTACGAAAAACAACTTGTGGGTATCAAGTCTTATTTTACCTCTGCAGGATGGAATGATTATCTTGCCTCTATTCAAAAATTAATTACAGGAATCACACAAAATCAACTGTTTGTCACAGGTGTTGTCACGGGCGCTCCTGTCATTGTTAATACGGGCCCATTACCTGGAAAAGATTATGTGTGGCGTGTGCAAATGCCGTTTTTAGTCACTTACCAAAGTTCTGAAACGACGACCCAGAAAAGTTTTACCGTGATTATTACCATTGTAAAAATATCTACAGTGATTAATCCAGCAGGTATGGGAATAGATCAATTCCAAATGTTATAGGTGCTGCCATGATAGAAAAACAAAAAGATGCACAAGTCTTAACTTATTTGCGCAATGATTTTTACAAAAAAAAATTTCATTCCGCAATCGGTGTCTTTGCGCTCGCTTTGTTAGTGATGGTATTACTTGCTTCTGTTTTACTTTATCTTTTATTTAATCCGCCGCGTCCACTTTATTTTGTAGCGGATGATGTGAGTCGTTTGCTTCAGGAAGTGCCTGTGGATAGGCCTAATATGTCTAATCAAGATGTTTTTGCTTGGGTGACAGATGCAGTGCAAGCGGCATATTCGTATGATTTTGTTAACTATCGTGGTCAATTGCAGGATGCGCAAAAATATTTTAATGAGTATGGATGGAAAAATTATATGGAGGCATTGAAGACATCCAATAATTTACTCGGGATCTCCCAACGTAAAATGATAGCCACGGCAAAAGTCGTGGAAACGCCTATTATATTGCGTGAAGGCGTGTTAGGCGGTGCTTATGCTTGGCGTCTACAGGTGACAGTGCTTGTTAATTATTGGTATCCCCCTTACGATCAAAAATCACAGTACCAAAATCCTCTGCAATTAACCTTGATCGTGCGTCGTCATAAAGCGCTAGAAAGTTATAAAGGTCTTGCTATAGAACAAATGATTGGCAATATTGTTTTTACCCAACCGCAACAAAATATTACAGCGACGCAAGGTTCATTGTGATAAACTTTTAGCGCGTGGGAAATACACAGGAATGGATATGGCAACGGATGAGCAAGTCTTACAGCTAAGAGAAGATTTTTACAAGGATGGCTTTGGCAAAGTCATGCTAGCGTTAGCATTGGCAGCAGCAGCTATCGTGTTGTTAATTGCATCGTCTTGTTATCTCGTGCTGTCAAAACCGAAACCTGTTAATTTTGCTGTAGGTGATGAATGGCGGGTATTGTTACCCGTACCAGTCGATAGAGCTTATTTGTCTACACCTGATTTATTGCAATGGGTGAGTACAGTGTTGCCAGCAGTTTTTACTTGTGATTTTGTTAATTATACGGATCAAATCAAGAAAAATGTAAAATATTTTACAGATAATGGCCAGCAAAAATATGCGGACCAACTCAGTAATTATGCTAATAATAATACCGTGCAAAATTCCAAATTATTTGTCAGTGCAGTGCCTACCGCTGCGCCATTTATTTTGAATCAAGGGGTATTGGAAGGAAGATACGCGTGGTGGGTGCAAATGCCTATGCGATTAGATTATATAAATTATTTGCGCTCTTACTCAGAATCGTTAACATTACAAGTATTAGTGGTAAGGATACCCACACTCAATAATCTAACAGGTGTTGCAATCGAAAATATCATTGTTCAAAGCGGAGGGGGCAAGCAGCCCGGTGCAACCAATGGATAGGAAAATATTTTTTACAATACTATTTACAAGCATTATAGGGATGTCGTCTGTTTTTGCAGATGCACCTGTCATGCCGGTTGTTAATGGGCCTTTTGTGCCGCCGCCCGCACCACCTGCAGGGACACCTGTCAATAATGATGTTACGACTACCACGACAACAACCACTGTTACCGACCAACTGAATCATTCAGAACAATTTCAAGCATGGTTAAAAAATAATGGTAATGGTCCCGTGATCCGTGCACCGCAAGCTATGAATACTCCACCGCCGCCACCTATTCGTGTTGTTAACCAAGGGCCTCATCCTCTACCCTATGAAGAGTCAAGAGAAGTCATGCGTAATCTAGCACCTTCGCCTGCTGTTCCTCCGCCACCAGAATCAGAAGCGGCGTTCGGTGCAATGCTACAACAAAATATGCCAATGACACCGGAACAAATTGTTAGACTCAAGCAAGCAGTGGATTCGACCCAGCGCGCAGCAGCGATTCCTGCCAATATTCCTCCTAAACCGGTTTCTACTACACTCATGATTAATTTAGCACCCGGTGCTACACCACCGGCAGTGCGTTTGGCGCAAGGTTATGTGACATCTCTTGTTTTTGTAGATGCCACAGGAGCACCGTGGCCGATAGCGGCTTATGATATTGGTGATCCTAAATCAACAACTATCCAATGGGATGGTAAAAGTAATGTATTACTCGTTCAGGGTATGTCACCTTATGGCGACAGTGATTTAGTGATTCGCATGGTAGGATTAACAACACCTATTACTATTGAATTAGTGTCAGGACAACGCGTTGTTGATTATCGTGTTGATTTGCATATTGCAGGCATAGGCCCGAATTCAAAAGATATTCCAATAGGCACAGGGTTACCTAATAGTGCAAACCCTGTGTTACTGGATGTGTTAGAAGGTGTGGCACCTGGCGGCAGTAAACAATTATCAGTACGGGGTGGTGATTGTCAGGCATGGTTGTTAGGAGATAAGATGTATCTTCGTACGCGTCTTACAGTATTATCACCAGGATGGGTGGGCAGAATGGTAAGTCCAGATGGCATGATCGCTTATGAAATTCAAAAAAGCGCTTCCGTGTTGGTTTCACAATACGGTAATCCTATCGAACTTAAATTTGAGGGTTTTTAATGGCGATTAAATTCCCCAAATTTAATTTTGCTGAAGCGGATTCCAAAACCCGGATCGGTATATTACTGGGTGGATTGGTTATTGTGGTTGTTTTAGTGTTTGTTGCCATCCATTTTTTTGGGGGTGGAGAAGCGACCACAGGCCCTTCAAAAATTGCAGCTGCACCCGGATTGCAATCTGTTCCAGGCGGTCAAGTCTCGCCTGAATATTATCGGGCTTTAACGCAAGCTAATGTGCAAGCCGCACAACAAGCAAAAATTTCTGGCGGTAGTGCTGTACCCACATTGTTGAATATGGCGGGTCAACAAAATGGAAACTGTACGGTGTTGTGTCCAGGCGATGAAAATGTAAATGTCGCAGACGATATCAATGCATTGCAACAGCAAGGTAAATTATCTCAGGAAGATGCTAATCGTTTATTAAATCTCGCTAAAAATAATGCTTCCGTAGAAGAATATGCAGCTGCACTAGATGAATTAGTCAGACAAGGAAAATTAACCCCAGAACAAGCGCGTTTATTACTCGAAAAATATAAAAAACAACATAGCAATGCTTTGTTAAAAGCTAGCGCTGCCAGCATGGATGCCATGATTAAATCCGGTCAGTTACCGGTAGATGTCGCTAATGAATTATTGGCATTACAAAAGAAAAATTTATCGCCAGAAGAATACGCCGCAGAGTTAGCACGTTTAGTGCGTGAAGGAAAAATTTCTCCAGAAATGGCTGCACGTCTTTTAGCGCAATACACACAGCAACATGCACAAGAACTCAAAAAACAAGGCCAATTCCACATTCAACAAATGGCGAAAGCAGGACAGTTAACACAAGACGTCGCTAACCAATTGACAGCATTACAAGATAGAAATCCTTCGGTGGATGATTATGCTGCTGAATTACAAAAATTAGTCGCCGCCGGAAAATTAACACCCGCAGCGGCTGCAAAATTATTGGAGGATTACAAGAAACAACGTGCCAGCGCATGTTCATCTGACACCTTACGCCAACTGGTTAACAAAGGCGGTGAGCAAGCCATAGAAGCGCAAAAATTATTAGCAATGCAAAGCAATAATGCTTCTATCGACGCTTATGTCAATGAGTTAAAAAGCGCTGTCACAGCCAATACAATAGCACCTGATATCGCTGCGAAATTATTGCAAGGCTACCGTGCATGTGTTGCCCCTGCAATTGCAGGAGTGCCTGGTGTATCGGGTGAAATTCCTGGCGCTGAAGATTTCGCAAAATTGCAACAACGTTTGCAAGTAGAAGGTGCAGCGGCAGGACCTACAGCCGTTGAGACAGAGCAATTTAAAGCAGCCCAAGCCCAAGCTGCAGCCGACGCAGAAGCTGCGAGAAGACAACGTATTCAAGATTTGCAAACAGCAATGTCAGGTCAAGCGCAGTCAGTCTTAACCACATGGCAACAACCTAAAACCATGCAGCATGTAGCGGGTAATCAAGATAAAAAAGAAAAAGGAACAGGGCCAGGATTGTTTGATGCCAATGGTAAATCAATCACACAAACCACAACAACGACTACCACTATAGGCGGAAAACCATTGATTAAAGCAGGCACCATTTTATTTGGAATATTAGATACCGCTGTTGATAGTGATTATCCTGATACCCCAGTGATGGCAACCATCGTGAGTGGTGATTTAGCGGGCGCAAAATTATTAGGAAAACTTGCATTAGCGAACGGAAAAGACCGTGTTAGCTTAACTTTTAATTTGATGAATAAAGATGACTGGAATACCGGTAAATCCGTTAACGCATTTGCGATTGATCCAGATACTGCGCGTACTGTTTTAGCAACCAGCGTGGATCATCATTACATGTTGAAATACGGCTCTATCATGGCGTCATCGTTTTTAACAGGGTATGCTAATGCTATTACCAATTCGGGTTCGACAAAGACCACGGGTATATTTGGTACAACGACACAAACGAATACATTTAGTCCCGGCAATAAGCTTGCTGTAGGTTTAGGTCAGGTGGGAACAGCAATGACGGGGATTATGTCTAATTATACGAATACCCCTGCGACAGTAAGAGTGAAATCCGGCGTGGGAATAGGTATATTATTTATGGCAGATGTGTCGGCTTAATTGTTAGAGGCGATTAACTATGATGTCACATGATGAGCATGACGAAAATTATGAAGGTCACGAAGAACATGAGGAAGGTGAGTATCACTTTTCAGATGATCAAGTGTCTTATGAAATGGAAACAGAAGCACCCAAGACAGTAGCGCCTACACAAGATGTAAAAAGTAATATTGTTGCGAAAATAAAACAATACCGCCGTTTGTTGATAGGCCTTAGCGTGTTTTTTATTTTAGTTTTTGTTGTTTATAAAATGATGCCTAATGCAGCGACACCACCCGCTGCTGAATTTAGTCAAAACCAAGCACCCGCGACTCAAGCCACACCTAAATCACCAGCAGTAGTTGCACAACAACAACCTCCGAGTGCACCACAGACTACGCAAGCGCCTGTACAACCACCTGCTGCGCAAACGCAACCCGCCGCAACAGAAGGCGGTGCGGAAGTTTCTGATCGTTTAGGTTCATTAGAGCAGCAGAATTCCAAAATGATGAATATGATGGAATCTGAATATGCACAACGTATGGCAGCCTATGAAGCGCAAACAAAAGATATGCAAGGCAAACTGGATACACTGACTACGCGCATTGCAAGTCTTGAAACCAGTTTGAATCAAGTCACGCAATTATTACAAGGCGTTGCTGCAAAGACGACGACATCCTCTGTTTCTTCAGTGACTTTACGTCAACCTGAAGGTTATCCGCCAGTAACGCCAAGAGCTGCAACAGGACCTAAGATAGCTTATACAGTTCAAGCCATTATTCCCGGCCGTGCTTGGTTAAGGTCCGATAATGGCGACACGATTACTGTTGCTGAAGGCGATATGCTTAAATCATACGGAAAAATCACGAAAATAGACCCATACGATGGCACGGTAGAAGTGGATACAGGGACGCGATTAGTGTCTCTTTCTTATGGAATAAACGGCGGGTAGTTTTGTACAAAATAGCGGTAATCGGTCGAAATGGGTATATACTTAGGTAAGACAGCAGAGATATTTTAGAGAGAGGTATAACCATGATGCCGGGATATCCATCTAAATTTACACTGTATAAACAGTGGGTTATCATTGTTACAGGGTTCTTAAGCCTTGTTTTTGTCAATGTTGCTGAGGCGGCATTGGTTCCTGATGCCGGTACCATGATTAAAAACATCACGGCTGCTGTTCCTAACCTCATATTGTTTACGACGGCACTTGGTTATGTACTGGGTATGTTTATGGTATTTCAGGGCATAATGAAGTTGAAGCAATATGGAGAACAGCGTACGATGATGTCATCGCAGTACGAATTAAAAGGCCCGTTGATGTATATTTTTGTGGGCGCTGCGCTGCTGTATTTGCCTTCTTCATTGCAAACAGCGACCAGTACTTTTTGGGGGAATACGAGTCCTCTAGAATATGTGCCTGCTTCAGGTGACGCTTGGTCGTCATTGATTCAGGATTGTTTTATGATTATTCAGTTAATCGGTTATGTTGCTTTTATCAGAGGTTTAATGATACTAGCGAAAGTAGGGAGTCACGGTGGCCATCAAGATTCATTTGGTAAAGCGATGGCGCATATTATCGGTGGCACTTTATGTATTAACATGTACCAATTTATACAAACCATCAGTAATACTTTAGGATTGGCGCAGATTTGATGTAAAATGATTTTTTTAATAAGGAGATAGATACTATGAAGGTGAGTCGTTTTGTTAAATTTGCGGTATTGTCCGCTGTTGCATTTCTTTTCGCGGTTTATGGTTTAGATGCATTGGCAGCAGCAACTTCCGGTGGTATCGGAGCTGTTGCAGGACAAGCGAAAAAAAGTTTAAGTAATATTGCGTTATTGATCACTGCAGGTGCTTATGTTGCTGGTTTAGGTTTTGCGGTGGCTGCTATCGTTAAATTCAAAGCACATAAAGATAACCCAACCCAAATTCCAATTGGTATGCCGATTGCGTTACTGTTTGTTGCTGCTGCATTGATTTTTGTGCCATCCACATTCAGTTCATTAGGCGGCACAATGTTTGGTACTGCAGGTCAAGCGGGTACTACCTCTGGGTTTACATCATTCTAATGATTGATGTCTTGAGCTATGTATGATCTCCAACTGGCAGTTAATTTAGCGGGATGGCGTATTTTTGTAAGACGCCGCGAAGATAAAGCCTTTCTGCCAGTTGCTGAGCGTATTTTACAGCGTGATCATTACACTTGTCAGTATTGTGGTTTTCAAGCAAAAGAATATCAAGAGATTATCAATCTCGATGGTAATTATCTCAATAATAAATTTAGTAATCTCGCCACAGCTTGTTGTTTTTGTTCGCAATGTCTTTTTTTAGAATCCGTAGGCATTGATCAAATGAGCGGCGGGCAATTGATTTATCTTCCTGAAATGAGTCAGGCGGATTTAAATAGTTTTTGTCATGTGTTATTTTGTGCAATGGGAAATGGTACAGGATATCAAGATACTTCGCAGGCGATCTATCGTAGTTTTAAATTTCGCAGTCAGCCTATTGATAGTAAATTTGGAGCGGGGACTAGTAATCCTGCGGCTTTCGGACAATTGATTTTGGAATACCAAGCCAGTTATTCAGGTATTGCTGCGACTATTTTAAATGATTTGCGTTTACTGCCTTCCTATACCCATTTTAAAGTTCAATTAGAAGCGTGGGCCGCTGCGGCATTGGAAGAACTAGCAGCGGAATCGGCACAGTCCTCTCAATAAGGAATATATGAATAAATTTGTGGATCCTCTTTTAGAAAGCATAGATTCAATCATTGCTTGGTTTAGTACTGAGGTCAAACAAACAGCAGAATCTTATTGTGATTTAGAAACAGCAGAAGATACCAATACTTTAGTTGCGCGCGATGGTTCTTTGATTTCGATTGTGCGCGTGTTTGGTGTGACGCGATTAATAGGTACTGAGGAATTCGATGCTATTCATCGGGGTTTAACACAAAGTTTACAAGCAACGTTAAAAAGACGTGGTCATGTATTACAAGTTTATTTTAGTTATGATCGTGCTGCTGTAAAACCAGAAATTGAAGATATTCTCTCACCAGCGCGTGCTACTGCGAAACGATTAAGAATGGGGTTAGATGATTTATTTAAAGAACGTGTCGATTATCTTTCTAAATATTGTGCGCATGAAGAATTATATTTTGTTCTATGGACTCGGCCTTATACATTGAGCAAAGAACAAATGGAGCGTGCACAAAAAGATAAATTGAAATTAATTCGTGATAATAATATTCCCCCATTTCAAAATGGCCAAAATCTCATAGCTGCAGTGCCGGATTTACGTGAATCGCACGCATCGTTTGTACGTTCTGTGGTAACGGATATGACGGCATTAAATATTTATTGTCAAACATTGGAAGTGCATGATGCTGTGCATGCAATTCGTCAATCAGCGGATTCTGATTTTACTGACAAAAATTGGCGAGCAGTATTACCTGGCGATAAAATTCCTATGCGTGATATTGAAGCATTTGGTAATCGTTTATCAGGATTGATGTATCCACCGCTGGCGCGACAAGTGTTTCCACGTGATGCTGTTAATATTGATCTACGTACCTGTCGCGTGGGTGATAGAATTTACACGCCTGTTTTTATCGATCTTTTTCCGCAGGAATTAAAAGCTTTTTCAAGTTTATTTTCGCGCACTTTGGCAACACAAATCCCGTGGCGCATGTCGTTTTTAATTGAAAGCGGTGGTTATTCCACGATGACTTTCAAAGCGATGATGGCATCGATATTAAGCTGGACAGCTGCGCATAACGCTTTAGTGCATGATGCTTCGAAATTATTGCGCGAAATAGAAGTGAATTCAGATGAAGCAGTTGTGCGTTTGCAAGTGAGTTTTGCAACATGGGCACCAGAAGGCAATATTCGTTTGCTGCGTACACGTGCAGCGGAATTAGCAAAAGCGGTGGAGGGTTGGGGTAGTTGTGAAGTGTCGGAAGTGTGTGGTGAAGCTTTTGCTGGTGTTGTTTCTAGTATTTTAGGTTTTTCGGGTAATAGTGTTGCAACACCTTCGATTGCACCTTTGTCTGATGTCGTTTATATGCTGCCGTTTACGCGTCCTGCTTCTGCTTGGCAATTTGGTGCTGTATTGTTGCGATCGCCTGATGGTAAACCTTGGCCGTATCAACCCGGTTCTGCGCAACAAACAACTTGGATTGATTTGATGTATGCAAGACCGGGTTCTGGTAAATCGGTGTTATCTAATTCGTTAAATTTAGCATTGTGTTTATCGGGTGGTATTCAACGTTTGCCGCGTATTGCAATTATTGATATTGGTCCTTCTAGTAGTGGTTTGATTTCATTATTGCGTGAAGCATTACCGCCAGAACACAAACATTTAACAGCGTATCATCGTTTACGTATGACGCCGGATTATTCTATTAATCCTTTTGATACTCAATTAGGCTGTAGACATCCGACTGCGCAAGATCGTGGTTTTCTTGTGAATTTTATTACGTTATTGGCAACACCTTTAGGTGCAGAAAGACCATATGATGGTGTATCCGATATGGCTGGATTAATTGTTGATGAATTATATAATTATCTTGCCGATGGTGGTAAGCCGCACTTGTATACTGCAGGCATTGAGTTGATTGTCGATGATTTGCTTAATGAAATTGGTTTTGTTGTGGATGATAAAACGACTTGGTGGGAAGTCACTGATGGATTGTTTTTAGCAGGATTTCAACATGAAGCATTATTGGCGCAGCGTTTTGCGATGCCATTATTAGCAGATGCGGCCGCGATTTGTCGTACGCAAGTGGTTGAAGATTTATATGGTCAAGTGAAAGCACCTACGGGCGAGCCTTTGATTCAAGCGTTTAGTCGTATGATGTCAAGTTCTGTACGTGAATATCCTATTTTGTCAGGCATTACTAAATTTGATATCGGTGATGGACGTGTGGTTTCTTTAGATTTAGATGAAGTGGCTAAAAGTGGTGGTGATGCTGCTGAACGTCAAACAGCTGTGATGTATATGTTGGCGCGTTATGTATTGGGTCGAAATTTTTATTTGACCGAAGATATTCTGACAGATATTCCAGACGCTTATCGTGAATATCATCGTGGGCGTATTTTAGAAATTCGCGAAGACCCGAAACGTTTAGTATATGATGAATTCCATCGTACTTCTAAAGCACGCGCGGTGCGTGATCAAGTGATTTTAGATATGCGTGAAGGTCGTAAATGGAACGTGCAAATTGCTTTGATTTCACAATCACTCGATGATTTTGATCCTGTGATGGTTGAGTTTGCGACGTCTATTTTTATTATGGATGCAGGTCCTGAGCAAGCAATTAAGCGTTCAACAGAAATTTTCGGTTTATCTGATACTGCGCGTACAGCTTTGAAAACACGTGTACACGGCCCACGCGAAGGCGGTGCTACTTTCCTCGCTCAATTTGCAACGAAATCCGGTATGAACACGCAATTGTTAACAAGTACTCTAGGTCCTATTGAATTATGGGCATTCAGTACGACATCGGAAGATGCGCGCATCCGCAACAAACTCTACCAAAAAATCGGCCCTGTTGAAGCACGCCGTGTGTTAGCCAATTTGTTCCCATCCGGTTCAATTAAAGCATTACTCGAAAAACGTTTAGCGCTAATCAAAGAACAAGCCGGCATCATCGAAGAATCCGTCCAACTCGGCATCGTCGATCAACTACTCGAAGAAATCCTCAACGCCTACAGCCAAAACCCCGACACTAAAAGTTTGCCACGGTGATCTACGTTAGCAGTCCCTTCTCCCCTTGTGGGAGAAGGTGCCCGCAGGGCGGATGAGGGGGTGTTCTTTGCCTCGTGAATGTTTTGCTTGATTTCATATTATTATGTTTTATAATCAATGCGTTACCTCCTCTATGTTTTCACGCCTAATTATTTTGGAATATCTTCTTCCTGCTCGCTCACTAAGCATTGCTGCGTATTGCTATTTTAGCTAAATTAGCTATAATAACTAATATAGCCATAAGAGGATAGAGAGTATGCATATTAATGCCACCAGTTTTAAAAATAATTTAGGTAGATACATTGAAGCGTGTATGAAAACGCCTGTCATTGTAGAGAAGTCAGGGCGTCCGAGTGCCGTGCTTATTTCTTATGATGAGTTTGAGAAATTGTCTCAGTATGAAGATATTTATTGGGGTATGCTTGCTAGTCGAGCAGAGAAGGGTGGGTATCTAGGTGTGAAAGAGACTGCCAATCGATTACAAAAATATGCAAAAAGAGCAGGGATTAATATAAACGACGATGAGACTACTGGACATCACAAAACAGGTTGATGATTTTCTAGAGAAATTACCGCCTAAACAATTTAAACAAGTTTATAGTACGATAATGGACTTGAGAAGAAATGTTATGCCGCACGATGCCATTAAGTTGCATGGGTCTGATAATCAATACAGAGTCGATATTGGTGAATATCGTGTTATTTACACGTTTGATCACAAGATCGTATATGTTCAAGCTGTTGGAAAAAGAAATGACGGAGAAGTTTATAAAAAAAATAAAAAATAAATTTTTTACATGGAACCGCAGTTAAGCTAGCGCAGTAAGGTTATGTAGGAATGCTGAAAAATTTTGTTATATTTCGTTGTAACAAATTCTATATGAAGCTCTTTATGAAAAAAACCACGCCAGGCATTGCTTGCGTTGTTTGTCCCACATAGGTTTGTTGAGCGTGAATTGTGGAATATTGTCTTGCATAGTTTGATTGACGCAAGGGCCTAAAGAATTGCTATTGGGTTCTATGCGTTGGCCTTGATTAATCTTATCAACATCAGCCATGATGCCGGGTTTCATGAATTTTTCGGCGATTTGGTTCATTTGTTGTAGAGAAAGTTTTGGAGTTTTCGTGTTGATTAACGCTTTCATTAAATTATCTAGCGATTTTTTGTTGCCTGATTGCTGTTTAATGATCGCATTCCAATTGTGGGCTATGATTTCTCCTTGTTCGTAGGGGATGAGTTGAACGTCGTGATTTTTCCAGAATTTTTTTTGTACGTCGGTAATGGTTGAATCGATTGCGGGAGAAGTGTAATAAGCTTTGATGATTCTATTGTAATTATTAATATATTCTTCAAAACTGATTAAATCAGATTTAAGTAAAAATAAACCAGCGTAGTAGTTAGTAAATCCTTCGGTAAACCAAGCATAATATCTATCTTGTTTCTCATCAGGTTTTAACATGAATCTGCTAGGTTTATTCCAAGTGTGAAAATATTCATGAGCGATTAACCATAAAGTGCCATGACCTGTCACACAATCTGATCCCATAAATGCGGTAAAAGATTGATTAAGACCCGTGCCGCCTTGGCTCTTACAAACGGTTCCTATGGGGATTAAGTTCACTAAATAATAAGGAAAATAATGATCATTCCAAAAATTTCTTTCGGTCAGTATTATTTTTTTCACCGTTTGATTAAAGTCTTTATCAGTAAAATGCCAAGATCCACGAATGGATGTCCAAATGGTTCCGCCTTCCACAGGGATTTGCGTTAAGCGATAATCGCCACCTAAAAATAAACTTTCAGAAAGATATATCATATTTGTGACAAGCTGTTGATGAGTTTGCTTTGTGTCATAACTGTTTGCAATAACCCACGATGGCGGCAAATGCCATTTTAAAGTCACAGGAAATTGTTTTTCATTCGCGTAATACTTTGGATAAATCAGTACGCTTCTGCCTTTAAATTGAAAATACTCATTTTGTAGGATAGGGGCTCGAAATTGTGTTGCTTTAACAGGTGGGCCTTCCCATCCTTGGGTAACATCGTAGGTGATAGTGATCAAATCGTTTGGTTTATAACTGAGTGAATATACGTTTGGTTTGTCTGTTTTATCTAAAGTGGCACCGGTTGTTGTGAGATGGCTGATATTTTTGTATAACTCGGTAATGCCTGCGACGTTGTCTGGGAGTTCAATTGTGGTTTTACCTTCGGTATTTCCGTGGAATATAAGGGAAACTTTAAGCGTCGGTGGATTAGAATGATTATCATAGGTGAAATCGTATTGAATGGGTTTTCCGATCGTAGGATGGTTGGGGGCTGCAAATGTGTTTGTTATCGATAGTAGTGTAATACAGATCAATTGGAGTAGTCGGAGCATTTTTTAGATTGCCTCTTAAAAATTTAATATATTATCTATGCAATAGTATTGGCATATACAAATGGTTTTGTAAAGAATATACTTTATTGGAAGTCAATGTATTATTGGGATGGTTACCCGTGTCTTTTACGCATATTTTATTAACGTTGTTAGTTGTTGTTATTTGGGGCGTCAATTTTATTTTTATTAAATGGGGTCTTGACCAATTTCCGCCTTTGTTGCTTTGTGCGACGCGTTTTTTACTGTCTAGTGTTCCTATTGTTTTTTTTATCAGATTTCCTGCTGCGCCAGTTAGAATGATAGTATTGTATGGCTTGATTATGTTTGCTTTGCAGTTTGCGCTATTTTTTTTCGGGATGTCTGTGGGAATGACACCTGGAATGGCATCGTTAATTATGCAACTTCAAGTATTTTTTAGTATGTTTTTTGCGGCGATCTTTTTGAAAGAAATACCTTTTATATGGCAAATAATAGGATCTATTGTATCGTTTATGGGTATTGGTATTATTGCTTTACATGCAGATAAAAATATATCGTTAATGGGTTTGATATTACTTGTTTGTGCAGCGGCAACATGGGGGTTAGGTAATTTGATCGTCAAAAAAATTCAGCATGTCAATATGATGTCATTAGTAGTGTGGGGTAATTTTATTGCATGCATTCCTATGTTAGCACTTTCTGCTTATTTTGAAGGAATCAATAATATTATTCATGTGTATACTCATTTGACTTGGATCAGTATAGGTTCAGTATTTTATATTGCTTATATATCGACGTGGATTGGTTATAGTGCATGGAGTTGGTTGCTAAGTCGTCATCCCGTTGGCGAAGTTGTTCCATTTGCTTTATTAATTCCTGTGGTTGGAATATTGAGCTCAGTGATTATTCTGCATGAGCCACTCCAGTTATGGAAATTATTTGCTGGATTACTGGTGATGGGTGGGCTTGGTATTAATTTGTTGGGTACGAGGCTTTTTATCAAAAAAACAGAACCGCAGTTGGGCTAGATTCTTTTTGAAACAGTCGGAGAATATATAAATTAATTTTCCTCTAATTTCTCCGGCAATCGCAATTTTTGGATATTTGCGGGTAAGAATGGGTTGAATTTACTTTGAGTATAAAGCAAGTATTTGGCGGCATAACCGTTGACTGAGAAGCTTAAGACGATTTCTTTGCGGGTGTTGATGCTTTCTAGCGATTTATCAACGATGCGGAACCAGCCCCATTCGCCGCCGGCGCTGTCTCTATAGAGTTGGTTTTTGATAGAGACTATGTCCATGATGGTACTGTGGCGTAAGTTGTTGCCGGGCCAGTTGAGGCTGTGGACTTCGCCGCCGTTGGTGCGGTTGTAGCTAACCAGTTGGCCATTCATACTGAGTTTGAATGATTTGACGTTGCTGGCAAGACGCATAGGTTGCAAGGTAAACGGAATATCCAATTTATTATCACTGGAAAATAATATGCTTGAATATTTGTGCGCTGTTTGTAACGTTGTTAAAAAACTATTGCTGAACGGCATTTTTTGGTTATCTACCGTACGCCATTGCCATTCTTCCTCTGAATCGTCTACAAATAATTTTAAATAATTTTGATAAAAATTTTGTAGTATGCCGTTTTTATTAAAAAATACGATAAATTTGCCGAGATCAGTTTCTTGTGTTGCATTGGTATTAAAAGGATAGAAATTGGCAAATTGGTTTTGATAAACAGGAATAATATTAGTTTTCCATGCAGTTTCGATATAAGAACCTGTTTCGCGTAACATGAGGTTCCAGGTGAGTGTTGCTATGTTTTGCAGCCAAGATTTTAATGGCTCTGGACTTTTATCAGCGATTTGGCGGATTTGCGTAATCGTGTCTTGGTTGTTGGTGGTAATATTATGCAAGCGCGCTTGTGAAAATTCGAAAGCAGCTTGGCCTGGATTTTTGGAGTGTATGACTTTATCGAGTGTATCACGCAGCTGTTGTAAACTAATAAAAATATGATACAGCATATTGTCAGAAGAATTTTTAGAATCTACTAATAAAGTATTCAGTGCTTTCAGCTTAGGACTATTGTCCATGATAGTAGGAATAGCAGTATTTTGTTGTATGGTTTTTAATATTTCGAGTAATGGCGAGTGATTACTAGTGATATAGCCTATGGTTGTGCTGGTTTCTGCAAGTGTTTTTGGGCTCACCATGTGTAAATTGGCGAGTAAGCTTTCCCAAATATCAATATAATTTTTTACATATTTATTTTTAAGCTGTTCTGCCATTTCGCTGGTCGAGATCGGTTGTGCATTGCTTACGTAATCATTGCCTAATACCCAGTTGCCTTTTATGCTTTCTCTAGCAGCTTGCCAGATTTCTTTGTTGAATAAAGCAGTAAAATATTTTTGAGTAAACATATTAGGTACTTCGTTGATCACTTCTTTGCTGATGAAAACAGAAGGATCATTCAAGTTGGTGCCTAGATTTATTTGACTGTCATGATCATTATCGTTGATGTTTTTTAAGATTAAATAAGCAAGATCTAAAGTGGATAAACTAGTTAATTGTTTACGCGATTGTAAAATTAATTCTTGGTTCAGTTGTAAAGCGTGTGGCATTGATGCTAGTGCATTTTGGATATGTGTGCTTAATTCTACAAATGTTTTTTCGTTTAGCGCATGTGCAGAAATATTTTTCAGTGTATTTGCAATATAATTAGTATCAAGATGTTTTGTATCGCTTAGCATTAAATAGGCTTTCAGCACAGCGTAAACTTGCAGAGGATTTTTATTGTCGGTATTTTGTAAATAACTTTCAAAATGTCTTTTGATTTCTGGAACCATAATTGTTTGTAAAGTGTCATGGTATACCGCAGTCGCAGTTTGACGAGATTTTATGGAATAAAAAGATAAGAAATTAGCAAGCTTAGAAAGTTGGTGTTTAGAAATAGTCGAAGCTTGTTGTAAAGCATCCAGTAAAGGCAGCGCTTTGACTAAACGATCCGTGTCTGAACTATTTTGTTGTATAGCAATTTGATATTGCGCTAAATCATGTTGAATGGAATAAGTTTTTTGCATGCCTTTTTGAAAATCTTTTCCAAGTAATACAGCCGATGTGATAACAATCGCTGCAGCAAGACCATAGGCGATGCGGCGTTGCCATTGATTGCGTGGAGAAACAATATATTGAGGCGCTGCTGTTTGATGATGAATCGCTTGTGATAATAATTGTTTAACAAAATAAGGACGTTGTAGAGCTGCCGGCACAGTTAGTATGGGTAAATTTTCGCTGGTGCCGCTTACATGTGTTGTATCTCCCGATTTTTGGGTTGCGCTTGTTAGATAAATGCCTTTTAAATTAAGTGTAGGAGCGTTTAAGGCTTTTAGAAAATGCAGTAAAGCTTTTTTGACTCGTTCCATTTGTAAGGGGAAATCTTTGATGTTGATTTTTCCGCTGACGCTTCTCTCTTGATGTAAGCGCCAGATTAATTGATTGTTTAAGCGATTAATTAAAGCATTAAAACGCTGAGTAACGACATCTAACAAACGTTCATTGGTTTTGAGTGTAGGCATGGAGATACCCCATGCTTGAGCAAGTTCTTCTTGGCTGCTATCACCAAAGAAATCGATAAAGCCGTTGACCATATCGCATTTAGTAATAACGAAATAAAAAGGTAGTTGTGTGCCAAAACGTATTCTTAATTCTCTGATGCGATGTTCTAAATCATTAATGATCTGTTTTTGTTGATGCATATAATGAGGTTTAATAATTTCAGGTAAATTTAGTACGATGACGATACCACCAAAGCGGCCGGCTTTTCGATATTTGTTCATCAGGTTAAGCAAGTTATGCCAAAAAATATTCGGCAATGATGCTCTGTGTGTTTCTGTTGCTTGTGATTTTTGTGCAGCATTTTGTTTTGAAATAATATAATTTCCAGGCACATCAATGAAAACAGTATCTCGAGTTGCCCACCAATCGCAGTTTTCTGAGGGAGGGGTTGCTAAACATTGTTCGGGTTTTAATTGTTTAGATAAAACAAAATGAATATGTGCATTCGCAAGCAAAGAGGTTTTGCCTGAATTTTGTGGACCAATCATTAGAAACCAAGGAAGTTGTTCAAGACTTGTTGGCACGCCTTGTTTGTCAATGACGGTATTTTTTAAAAATTGTATGGCGCCATGAAAACGTCCTTGCAGTGCATATAATTTTTTAACGGCTTCTGCTTGTGGGCGTTGTGCCGTATCAGTATTTCCTGAAAAAGCAGCATCAAATAAAATAATTTTGATAATCCATACCATATACAGTAATACAATGACATAAAATCGGCGTGCAGGATCTTGTAGACAGTATTGATGATTGATTGCAATGGCGGGACCGAATAACCAAAGTATCACAGCAAGTGCTGTGATAATCATAAACGGTATAAATTGTTCGTTATCTGTTAATTTACGGAGTTGATTCATAAATAATAGCTTTCCCAATTGTCATTAGTTCTTGGTATGCCTGTTTGGATACGGTATCGAGTAAATATCCCAGGCTGATAAATAACGCTAATATCAGGCTCGCGGTAATCAGCATAATAAATGAGATAGAAATTTTTCGCTGAATAATTTTGGGAATAACCGGTTGTCTTAACGGGAAGGGTGACAGTGTTTTGCTAAAATTGCCGCGATAATTGCGTATGCGTTTGTATAACGCGTTGGTAATTTGTTCCAACTCATGATGTTTATGTACTTCATTGCGGTAACTGCCTTTGAAACCTAAACTAAGACAAACGTACATTAGTTCCATAATATCGATGTAGAGTGCGGGGTCTTTGCTAATACGTTCTAAGATAATAAAAAAACGTTCAGGATGCGTAGATTCTTGGTTAAAGGTTGTGAGTAAGCTGTAGTTTTCCCATTGGCCTTCTGCTCCCCAATGGGTATGGATGATGGTGTCATCGATGGTAGCACAGAGTGCATAGCGGCTGGCGAGAATATATTCTGCGCTGTAACCAAATGTTTTGGCATTGGTTTGAAAAGTGTGGATTTCTTGAGTCAATTCGGATTGTAATTTAGCAAGGTTGCGGTAAGTTTTTGTGTTTTTGAGTTTGCCAATCAGGGAAAACAAATAGGCGGCGGTGTCTACTAGGGGGTTTAGGCCTGCTTTAGGGTGATGGGCGACGAATTTACTGTAAGGTAGTAATTGCGACGACCTGTTATTTTGCGTGGGCAATGTAGACATCGGTGTCGGGGTTGCTTCCTTTCATTTATTTAAGCTTATTATACACGGATTTTTTATTAAAAATACTTCTTAAGCGGGATCGCCGCCCAAGACAGTGCGAGTGAATACTATTGGCTACGCGCTCAAATCGCGCCATCCCTGGCGCAGGTAAATTTCTTCCTGAAATTTATTCGCGACTTCGCCAATAGTATTCACTCGCACTGTCTTGGGCGGCGATTTCGAAAAATTTTAAGACAAAAAAAATCCCGCAAGCGCGGGATCTTCACTTTTTACATTTTCGTTTGTTAGTCAAGCATTCCATAAATTTTGAGTTTTTTCCTTAAAGTACCTCTGCTTAAGCCAAGCAAGATTGCCGCGCGGGATTGATTACCACGGGTGTACTCCATAACAGCCTGAATCAGTGGCACTTCTACTTCTGCTAATACTAATTCATACAGATTGCTAGGTACTTGTCCTTTAAGTTGCATAAAATAACTTTCCAGCGCTTGACGAACGCTATCATGCAAAGGTTGGTTCTTGTGGGAAACGGCAAATGCAGTATTCGCAGTTTGTGCTTCCTGTGTTTCAAGTGTGTTATTGGTTACCATTGTTAGTCTCTCAACAAAAAATTAATAAAAATCAAAATTTACTGTGTTATTAACTGAAGCAAATTCATACAACAGGGAGCATTATACCAATTGTTCTATGTTCGAGCAATATGTAATTTTATTTACCACTGCCTGCTATGCAGGCCCAGCCATCCTCAATCACTGGTTTTTCCATATTAAACAAAGAGTTATAGGTATTTAAAATATCTTCAGTTTGTTCTTCGAGAATACCCGACAATAAAATTTTTCCTTTAGATTTAATGAGTTGTGAAAAGGTGAAAACAAGCTCTTTGAGTGGATTTGCCAATATATTTGCTAATAATATGTCAGCTTCTAGATCAAAAACTTCGTTTGGCATAGCAGTGACTAGTTGGGTTTCAGTTAACGAATTGGCTTCAGCATTGCGTCTTGTTGCCCATAAAGCTTGTGGATCGTGGTCTACAGCAATGACTTTTTTTGCCCCCAGTTTTAATGCAGCCAGTGCTAAAATGCCTGAGCCGCAGCCGTAATCAATCACTAGCGATTGCGAATTAATATTGGCATCTAACCATTTAAGACAAAGCGCTGTGGTTGGATGTGTGCCAGTGCCGAATGCTAATCCTGGATCTAAAATCACATTGACTGCGTGCGGATTGGGTGGTGTTTGCCAGCTCGGGCAAATCCATAGGCGTTTGCCAAAACAAATCGGTTTAAAATTTTCTATGCCGCGCGCTATCCAATCTTCGTCAGGTAATGATTCTGTTTGGAAGTCTTCGAGAATATGTTGGGATTGGCAATATTTTAAATGAGCTAATACAGCATCCAGTTGAGTGGTATTTTCAAAAAGTGCAGTCAAACGTGTTTTATCCCATAAAGGGGTAGCATTTAACGAAGGTTCGTAAATAGGATCGTCACCGGCATCTTGAAAAGTAATAGCAAGCGCGCCGAGTGATGTGAGTTCTTCGCCCAGTGCATCGGCATGTTTTTTGGAAGTATTAATATGGATTTGTGTCCAATGCGACATTTATAAATTCAACCATTGTTCCAAAAAGTGAATATTAGCGCCGCCTTTTTGGAAATTGCCGTCACGTAAAATATCTTGATGCAATGGTAAATTCGTTTTAATGCCATCGACTACCAATTCATCTAAAGCGCCACGCATTTTTGCCATAGCAGTTTCACGGGTTTCGCCGTGAACGATAATTTTAGCAATCAATGAATCATAATATGGCGGTACTTTATAACCGCTATAAAGATGCGAATCGACACGCACGCCAGGGCCGCCAGGTGCATGAAAATGTGAAACCGTGCCGGGTGATGGCACAAATGAACGTGGATCTTCAGCATTAATTCGGCATTCAATCGCATGGCCGGTGATTTTAATGTCGCTTTGACGCAGTGAAAATTTTTCGCCTGCTGCAATACGTAATTGTTCTTTCACAATATCTATGCCAGTAATTAATTCGGTGACAGGATGTTCTACCTGTATACGTGTATTCATTTCGATAAAATAAAACTCTTTGTTTTCGTATAAAAATTCAAAAGTACCCGCGCCGCGATATTTCATATCACGACAAGCTTGTGCACAACGCTCGCCTATAGCTTCGCGTTGTTCGTGGGTGATGCCAGGAGCAGGCGCTTCTTCGATAATTTTTTGGTGACGGCGTTGCGTAGAGCAATCGCGTTCGCCTAAGTGGACAGCGTTACCTTCACCGTCACTTAAAATTTGGATTTCGATATGTCTTGGATTTTGTAAATATTTTTCCATATAGACTTTATCATTATTAAATGCAGCTTTCGCTTCGGAGCGTGTCATGGCAATGGCATTTAACAAATGTGATTCAGTATGCACGACGCGCATACCGCGGCCACCACCACCGCCCGCGGCTTTGATAATGATGGGATAACCGATTTCACGCGCCATGCGTACTGTTTCTTCGTCATTATCATCAATAGGATTACTAGAACCTGGTACGCAAGGAATGCCTAGTTGGCGCATAGTGGTAATGGCTGCGACTTTGTCACCCATAGTGCGAATGCTTTCTGCGCGTGGGCCTATGAAAATGAAACCGCTTTTTTCGACTTGTTCTGCAAAGTCAGCGTTTTCAGCTAAAAAACCATAACCGGGATGAATGGCAACAGCATCGGTGATTTCTGCGGCGCTGATGATAGCTGGAATACTGAGATAACTTTCAGCAGGTTGTGGTCCACCAATGCAAACAGATTCATCAGCGAGACGTACATGCATTAAATCACGATCTGCAGTGGAATGGACTGCAACAGTTTTAATCCCGAGTTCTTTGCAGCAGCGTAAGATGCGTAAAGCAATTTCACCACGGTTGGCGATGAGAATTTTATTTAACATGACAAGTCGTCCCTATTCGATAACAACAAGCGGCTGGTTGTATTCAACAGGCACGCCACTGTCCACGAGGATGGCAGCAATTTTTCCGGTTTTGTCTGCTTCGATTTGATTGAACATTTTCATGGCTTCAATTAAACATAAAACATCACCGGCTTTAATCATCTGGCCAATTTCAATAAAAGGTTTAGCGCCTGGTGAAGGGGATAAATACACGGTGCCTACCATAGGTGCTTTTACGCTGTGTTTATTGATTGCCGGTTCAGTGATAGGAGCGGGTGTTGGTGCAGCAGGTGGCGGTGTAGGTGTTTGATAAACCGGTGCGGGAGCATATTGCTGCGGGGCTACTACCGTGGTTTTTCCAGCAGCGCTTGTGATTCTGACGGATTCTTCGCCTTCTTTGATTTCAATTTCAGCGATACCGGTTTCTTGAATCAATTCGATCAATTTGCGAACTTTTCGTAAATCCATAAGGCTTTATCACTCCGTAGTAGGGATCTTGGCGAGCATTCTGCATGAATTGAAATGTTTTGTCTAGATCCCCGACGTTCGCTGCAAATTCAAAGAAGTTAGCGACAACAATACCGTCGGGTGAAGCCTATGATGGCAGGGAGTACAGAGACGATAATGATTGCTATCACCATGGTTGAGAAATGGTTTTTAATGAAGGGCAGGTTGCCGAATAGATAGCTCACATAGAGTAAACCACCTACCCACAATAATGCACCTACAATATTGTAAAAAGAAAATTGTCTATAACCCATATAACCAATGCCTGCCACAAAAGGGGCGAAGGTACGGATGATTGGGATGAAACGGGCTATAATGATGGTTTTGCCGCCGAAACGTTGATAGAAAGCGTGGGCTTCGTGTAAATGTTTTTTGTTAAAAAACCAGGATGATTCCGAGTGAAAAACTTTTTGACCAAGATAGCGGCCAATCGCGTAATTTAAGCTGTTACCCGTGATGGATGCTACTGTCAGCAACACAAATAAAAGATGAATATTCAATGCGCCATGACTGCTTGCAGCGAGTGCGCCTGCTGCAAATAATAAAGAATCACCGGGTAAAAAAGGAAAAACTACCAAACCGGTTTCGCAGAAAATAATGAGGAATAAGATCACGTAAATCCAGGCGCCGTAGGTAGTGAATAAAGTAATGAGGTGCTGGTCTATGTGTAGGATGAAGTTGATCAGTAAATCTAGTGTATGCATTTTATAAATCCCCCTTTGATCCCCCTTTTTCAAAGGGGGAAATTTGTGTCATCCTGAACCGCGTTTTTTGCGGTGAAGGATCTCCTACTTACAGGGAGATCCCTCGCTACGCTTGGGATGACATCACGGGCGGAGGTAAACATCAAACCGACTACTACTCCCCTGCAACGAAAAATCCGCCTGCTTATTCCCCAACGTTCCTGCTAATGTAGGTCTTTTTACCACAACGCGTTTAGTCGCACAAGCGAATGCTGTTTGTAATAATAATTCTGCATCATCATCATTGCCGATGATGTCATGAAAAAAACGCATTTCTTTTTTAACGAGAGCGGATTTTTTACGTTCGGGAAACATAGGGTCCAAGTAAATATAATCCACTGGCGCTGATTTTTTTAGCCAATCAATAGCATTTGTTTGCAACCAAGTGATACGCGCAAGAATCATCGCTGTATCAATATCAGTTTGTCCGCGTTTGATACCATCATTTAATAATGAAAACACGATAGGCGAACGTTCCAAAGCAATCACTGAAAAACCTAAACTAGCTAACAAAAAACTATCACGTCCCAATCCTGCAGTGGCATCAATAATCGTTGCGTGCTGTTGTTTTTTTAATCCCAAAGCACGAATTAATATTTCATTGCGAGTAGTTGCGTGTTGGGTTCGATATGTTAACTTTCCTGATAAAAAATCTATATATAGAGGTTTAGTTTTCTCATTATTTTTTTGTAAGGATAAACCATCGGGAGTGAGTGTTAGCAGAAAATCATAAGCAGCTAGTGTAGAGCAAAAAGGTAAATCTAAATGATTTGCTAATTGCTTAGCACGTTTATGTAAATCAGAGTGTTCTGTGAAAACAGCGAGTGAAGTCATTTCGGTAGTATAAAGGGTTCCCATTCATTGTGGAATGAATGGGAATGTTATTTTTAATAATGAATTTGTAATTTGAATAATTATATTGTAAAACTATCTGCTACGCGATCATTGGCATTGGCGGTAGTGCGATCATCGTTTATTAAGCGATCTTTTCCGCCTGCTAGGTTAACTGCTCTGTTCTTGACACATACGTAAACAATCCCTAACGCTACAGCAACTCCAGCGAGAGTAACAACGACGGTGGCGGCTATTTGTCCTGGAGTAAGTTTTGATGCACTCGGTTGTTGTGGGTCACTTGCAGAGGATGAGCTCAATGGTGCTGTTGATGCATCAGGTCCTGTTTGTCCTGAGAGATGGTGCAGACTACGCACTATATCCATGGCGCCTGTTGCGCTAACTTGTTGTAAGGCTTCTGATCCAGCTGCTTTTACGCTGCTAACAGCGAAAGTGCCAAATGTAACAAGTCCTGTAAATGCTCGGTTAAACATATCAATATCTCCTCGGTAAAATAAACATAGGTTCGCTTGTTTTTAGGCAAATCCTTGATCAATAAAAAACTGATTTTATACTGCTGAATGTGGTTTGAGTAAAGATTCTTTGCCCTGCTCCAGATTAACTTCCCTACAACTTTTACGCAATTGTACCACAACACAATATAGGGTTAGAAGTGCTCCTCCTCCTACTAGGCAAGCTAATGTTATAATGCTCTTATTAGATAGGCCTTCGTCATTCTGAGGCTGCGCGTTGCTTGTGCTACTGTCATTAAAAAAACTGGCTGAGCTGCTAAACATAAAATAATCTTCTCTGTGTGTTAAATTTAATTGATTGTTTATTTTTATACAAAAATAATACACTAGAAGTGGTATTGTTGTCAAAAATACTTGTATACTAACAGGATGGAATTATTAACTCCTTTATTTTCAACAGAATGGGGCAGACGTGGCAGTTATGCGGCGGTGGTTTTAGCTGGGTTATTGTTATTGAGTGCGCTGATACAAACAGTGACAGAATGGTATAACGACGTTGGCTTGGTGTTTTCTTCACCAAAATCGGTAACTTTATCAGACAGTCTTTTGCAACAAGTGGCTGAAATACCTAATATGCATTTGTTTGGGCAATACGGTGTTGAGAATGGTTTTTTACCCGTTACTGCATTGCAAATCCATTTAGTGGGGGTGTTAAAAGCCACGCCCGAAGAAGCTTCCCGTGTGATTATTTCAGAAGCCGGTAAACCAGGACGTGTGTATCAAGTGGGGGATGTGTTAGAGTCAGGTGTGAGAATTGAAGCTATCACGGATGATGGTGTGATTTTAGAAAATGCAGGTCACATGGAAAAATTACCTTTACAACGACCTGCACTATTATTTCAAGGCAAACCTAAAGCATTGCTGCAGGAAGAAGAATGAAAAAATTTATTTTATTAATTTTGCTTTCCTGTTTTTTATCCGCTTGTGCATCGCCTTATATGGTGGAAGAATACGAGCAAGGTAAATATTATTTTAAAAAAGGTAATTACAAAAAAGCCTACGAACAATTATTTCCCGCCGCCGTATGTGGTAACCCTGAAGCGCAATATGCAGTGGGTTATTTAGTTTATTATGGTTACGGTGTGGATCGTGATGAAGTCATTGGAATTTTCTGGATTCAAAAATCTGCTGAGCACCATTATCCGCGTGCGATTGAAGCGTTGAAGAAAATGCGGTGTCATTGTCACTCATAATGCAAGCCTTCGGTCTGGTGATAAATCAATTTATTGACTCAACATGACATCCGCTGTCACAACCCCAGGTGCGCCGTTCGGTGTTACGGAAATTTGCGAAACAATGATACCTTTTTCTTGCCAGAATGTGGTTAACCAAATAATCAACTCATCAAAATTTGTTTTTTGTAAAGTTAAATGCACGGTGTTGCTATCAACTTGTTGTAATTCAGTGACTTGTTTTTCTAATAGAGAATTTTTTAATTGTTTCTGCACAGTACCTAGGAGAGAAGCAGTTGCTGCACCATGATGTTGTTCTGAAAGTTTTTTTAAAGATTCAATATGATCGGCTGAAGATTGCATAAAAGCGAATGTTTTTTGATCTTGTGGAATTTTTTCGCGTAAGTCGGAGACAGCGTGATTTAAAGGTGCAAAAATCAATGCGTAACAAAGCAAAATACCAGCACCTATACTACTTGCTGCAACTATGATTTTTTCTTTTTCAGTTAATGCTTCCCAGCGTGCTTTCATGTACCACCCGCGTTAATCAAATAAGTTGATTTTACTTCTGCGCCTGCAATGGCGCTATTTTGTTGTTTTGCTTGTAATCCTTGCTGTGTTAGTGCTGCTGTTAAAGCATCGAGGCGATCAAAATTGTTAGCAGAAATAGCTAACGTTATTTGGCCATTGCGATAATCTAAACGTTCAATGCGAATACCAGGCGATTTAGTAATTTCTCTGCCTAATGTTGCGAGCAAAATCAAAAAATGGTTTTTGTTAGCAGCTTGTTCCATTTTACGTAAATGCTGCTGCATTTGTTGTTTCGCATCAGTAATAGTTTCTAAGGGAAAATGTTGTTGGAAAATCGCATCACTTGCTGATTCAATACGACTCGCTTTAAATTCTAATAAACATAATGAAATAATATTGCCAAATAAAACAACAGCTATCCATGCAAGCGCTAACACACCAGCGAGCTGCCAGATTTTTTTCGCTTGTGTGGATTTGCGCGCGATGGCATAAGGTTTTTGCAATAAATTAATAAAAGGATAATCGGTAAAACGATTACCATATTGTTCCAATAATTCTTGATCAGAAAATTCAGTGATTTCAAGCAAAGCTTGTTTGCTAAAAGCATTTAAATTTTCTGTTTCAGCAGTGAAACCAGAATATTTGCCATTACGTACTAAACAACGATGTTCTTGTTTGTTGACGGACCATGCGGGAGTTACTAATGGCAATAAGAAAATATCAGGAATGAGTACGGTGTAATTTAAATTAAGATTTTTTAATAAAGTAATCCATTGGTTCATCTTAACTCGTGACACTACAGCAACAGGAATCGGCTGATTTTCTTCGTATTCACCGATGGCGAAATGTAAGTTCTGCACATCATCGAGTAATTGTTCTTCTAATGCAAAAGGCAAAGCTTGCAGTAAACGCGCTTTAGGCATTTTCGGTAATTCTACGGTGGTTAGTAAAACATCATCACAAGAAATAACGACATGCACTTCCGCATCTATTTTATTGATAGAGGAGAGTACTCCATTGGCGACGGATTGCAGAATTTCTCCTGCATTATTGAACAATACCCAGCTGCCTTGTTCAGGATTTTCAGGATTGAATGTTAGAATGAGTCGTTGTGTCATAAAGTATCCATACTTTGCCATAAAGCGACAACAATAACATTGTTATCTTTGCTGGCACGTTGCAGTAAAGTGTAAATCACTCTGCTGTCATTGCCTACTTTAACATTCGTTTTCAATAAAAAATAGCTGCTAGTGGTGGTTATTTTATTCGAAGGGAATGCATTGTTTTTAACAATATCAAAATTTAAAAAATCATTAGTTGTAGCAAACGGTATCGAACGTGCTTGCGTCACGATGGATTTAGCAGCGGCGGCAGCAGTTAAGGTAGGACTTAAACTCATGAGTATGATTTCAGGTGCACTATTGATATTGATAGCGGTTGTTTCTGGCAGCGCAGTTAAAAATGGCAGTAGTTTTGTATAAAGTGCCGCTGTGACTCCGCGAACCAAACGAAATTCACTTGCGCTGCTAAATAAACGATGTGCGGCGCGATAAGAAGGTGTTTGCTTTGCATAGTAATCATCAAAAGTATTACCAGGAAGTATCCACGCTCTAGTTGCCAGTAAAAGACTATTGGCATCATTAGGCGCCATTTCGGGTATAATTCTCTTGAGTAATTGTAAAAAAACGTCGTTGTATTTCTCATCGATTAAATCATTTAAATTAAATAATCCTTGAGCATCGGTGAGTTCCGCTGTGATTTCTGTGGTGCCATCGGTGGGAAAGTTGGTGTTTGCGGGGAGTTTATCTATCAGTTGATCGGGTTGTTTTTGTTTCCAATTGTTTATTAATAAATTTTTGGCCCATAATACTGTTTGGTCAGCGTAAAAATAAGTTTGTGTGTGACGTGTTAGTAATTCTGTGCGTCTGGTATCAATACGTAATTGCACAAAGATGGCGACCGCACTTGCTGCTACAAGTGCGGTGACAAACAGTGCGGTAATAATAGCTGCACCGCGTTGCTTTTCCAAATGAGAATGTCGTCCCGCGGCTTGTCCGCGGGATCCAGTGTCATCCCGAGGTGTGTTTTTCACACCGAGGGATCTCCTGCTTACAGAGAGATTACACGCGTAGCTCGGGATGACACGAGTACACTGGATCCCGCGGACAAGCCGCGGGACGACGTTTGTATTCCGCAGACAAGCTGCAGGATGATGTGTTATTAAGTTATGCAGCATATTTTTAATTTGGGAGAATATAAAGTTCACTCATCTTCCC
>Ga0207093_1017_pt1 | contig 43315 bp, 40 predicted proteins | sample Alteio_BWMinHeat_89_FD_153519 | JGI IMG/M metagenome (GOLD analysis project Ga0207093, IMG submission 153519) | Enriched cells from forest soil in Barre Woods Harvard Forest LTER site, Petersham, Massachusetts, United States -... | ecosystem: Environmental > Terrestrial > Soil > Temperate forest >... | reverse complement strand
AGAGCATCTTATAGTGGATGCCGAAGCCCGTCAGGGTATAACCGAGAATGCCTCCGACAATGGTGGTCAAGAAGACCCTCTTGCGTCCAACGCGGTCGGAAATTATCCCGATGAGTGGCGCGCCGATGAGCTGGGTGAGGGGAAACGAGGCGATGAGGACACCGAGGAGAAATGAGCGATGGAATGAGGAGTAGGAGGGGTCGATTAAGCCGACTTCGGGTCTGAGCAGCAGCGTGGTGAGAATCGGATAGACGATGGCGAGCCCGAAGGTGTCTATGAAGTAGGTGGTGAGGACGGGAATTAATCGCCGCTGGTTCACGGGGAACGCCTATGGCTCTTCTTTGAAGCGATAGCCTACGCCGCGCACGGTCTCGATCCAATCGAAATCGGGTCCGAGTTTTTTGCGCAGAGAAGCGATATGCACATCGATGTTGCGATCGACGATGAACGCATCATCATTTTGGATATCGTCTAGGAGCTGGTTGCGCGTCATCACCTTGCCGCGATTGTGGAGCAGTCTTTTCAGAATGCCAAATTCAGAGAGGGTGATGGGTGTGACTTTGTCATTTCTTTTGAGCATGTAGCGGTCGATGTCGAGAGCGAAATCGCCAAAATGGAGAACGCGAGGGGCTTTTTCAGGCTCTTTACCGCGGCGCAGCACGGCTTTAATGCGAGAGAAGAGCACTTTGGGCGAGAAGGGCTTTGCGACGTAGTCGTCGGCGCCTAGCTCAAGCCCCAGCATGATGTCGAGCTCTTCTGATTTTGCAGTGAGCAGAATCACGGGAATGTTTTTCAGCTCATTGTGGTTTTTGATTTTGCGGCAGACATCGAGTCCGTTTTCACCCGGGAGCATGATGTCGAGGATCACCAGATCGGGCTTTTCACGTTCTACGGCGCGAAAGCCGTTGATGCCGTCGACTTCGACGTGCAGCTTATATCCTGAAATTTCCGCCTGCAACTTGATCAGTGCGGCGATATCTTCTTCGTCTTCAATGAGTAGAATGCGTTTCTTGTGTGTCATATTCTCAATTCAAGCATTTTCAACAAATAAGTTCACGTCAAATTTTGTGTACAGACCGCTTGAAGGGTTTGCAGCTAAAAATTTTGCAAAAGCGACGGGATCTTTGGAGACGAAAAAGCGATATGTTCCCTTCTCGTTCGATGTTTTGAGCAGCTGCTCTTTGCAGAGGAGGGAAGCTGCAGTTTCTGCGACGCGCTGCGCCGGATCGAGCAGGTAGACGTGAGGCCCCAATGAGCCTTGGATGAGGCGATTTAAATAGGAGAGATGGGTCGAACCGAGCAGAGCGAGTTCGACGTGCTCGGATTTGAGTGAAGAGAGGGCCTCATCGACAGCGGAAGCGGCATTGGGAGCATTGATCTGATTCTCTTCGACGATATTGATGAGTTCTGGACAAGGCAGCTCGATCAGTTCGGCGTGCATTTCAAGATGCTTTTTGTAGATCTGCGAGCGAATGGTAGCGTGTGTTCCCAAAATGGCGATGCGCTTTTTGTGTGTAGAGATGATCTCTTGAACCGTAGGCTGAACCATACCGATGATGGGGATGGAAAAGCGCTCTTGAAGCACGTCTAGAGCATGTGTGCTGGCTGTATGGCACGCCACAATCAGCAGTTTAATATTCTGTTTCAGCAGAAATTCGGTGATCTCGACGCTATAGCGAATAAGCTGCTCGGAAGACTTTTCTCCATAAGGAAAGTGCGCTTGATCGGCGAAATAGACGATATCTTCCGAGGGAAGGCGCGAAGAGAGGGCGTGGAGGACGCTGAGGCCCCCTACTCCAGAGTCGAAAACGCCGATAGGTAGATTATTCATTCAGGAATTTTTAGCTCTTGGCCGATGATGATCTTATTGCTCGTCAAATTATTGACTTTCTTGAGCTCGTCGATGCTTGTCTGCTGAGCACGGGCGATCTTTTCAAGAGAGTCGCCTGAGCGCACGCGATAGGTTTTGCTGCTCTTTTCGGCAGGTTTACTCATCGCCTTGGAAAGCGAAGAAATCGTGGTGCGCAACTTCCCGACTTCATCGAGGCGCTCGCCTTGCTGGTTCACATGCTGCTGCAGGGAGGCGATCTGCCCGCGCGAATCGGAAAGAGCGCTGCTCACCTGTTTCGCGTAGCTGGAGAGCTCTACGAGGTCGGCAGACGTTTTTTCTTCAAGCGAGGCAAATTGTTCCTTAAGCGACGCGAGTTCCTGTTTGAGATTTTCGGTTTGGCTAGTGGCGCTTAAGCGCGACACCTTTTCGTCCAAAAGCGCGAGATCCATCTTCTGGCTATTGACAGCGTGCTTGAGGTCGATGAGTGTCACGCGCATCTCTTCTAGAAATGCGGTGTTTTGCGGCGCAGGTTCGCTGTAGCGCGCCATTTGCGCGCCCGTGCAACTAGTCAGAGCGAGGAGGCAGATCCATTTTTTCATGTTTTTTCATGGATTCTAAATTCAACTCGGCGATTTTTTGCCCATGAATTGGGGTTATGACCCATATCGAGCGGTTTTTCTTTTCCGTAGGAGACGGGGTGGATGTGGTTAGGATCTACACCGCGCTGTACGAGAGCTGCGCGCACATAGTTGGCGCGACGCGTGCCTAAAGCGAGGTTGTAGGATTCCGAACCGCGCTCATCGCAGTTTCCGCACACGGCAACATATGTTCTAGGATGCTCTTTCAGGTAGGATGCGACGCGCTCGAGGATAGCGATATGCTCTGCTTTGCGCAGAACGTAGTCATCGGTGTTGAAGTAGACGTTCTGGAAGATCTTTGCGAGATCCGCCATCGCTTCGCGGAACTGATCGAGGCTAGGGATGCCGCTGCCCGGTTCGCCAGGCACATCGCGCGGGAGCGGGATGGCGCTGTCGGCGAGTTGAGAGTGCAGATCTGACTCCTGAAGCGGAATGAAATCTTCGTCTTGAGGTCCATAGAATCCTTCACTGGCGAGCATGCCTTCGGCATCGTTTCCCCAGAGATTTTTAGCTTTACTGCGCAGGCCGGCCATTCCGTCGCCATTGCGGTTACAGCTTGTCAGAACCAAAGTAAGCGCACAAAATGCGAAGAGGATTTTGAGACTTTTTATAGAGTTTTTCATTGTTAGCGTGTTCCCCATGTTGGATAGTGTTTTTTGCCAGGTCCCTGTGTAATTTTCACCGCTTCTGGCTGGTTCAAGTTTACGAGATACAGCTCAGAAGACGAGGGATCGGTCGAGTTAAAAATCAGATGGAGGCTGTTTGGGCCCCACACTGGATTCTCTTTATTCCCTGGTCCCGCAGTGAGTTGTCTTTCTTCCCCGGTCGCGAAGTCATAAATCCATATCTGGCGTATACCATTAGTTTTAGCACTATAGGCTAATTTTGTTCCATCGGGTGACCAGGATGGACAGGTATTTTCGCGATTTATTTTAGTAATGAGCTGAGGCTGAGGACGTTTACCCACGAAGCTGGAAGGGATCAAATAGATGCGCGCAGCTCCATCTTTGTCGGAAACGAAGGCGATTTTCGCGCCATCGGGGCTAAAAGTGGGCGATCCTTGCGTCGAATTAGGGTAGGAAAAGAGTTGAACGGGCTTATCGATCAGCTCGCCATTTTGATCGATCTTCTGCACAAAGAGATCCGCGCGTCCCGATGCGTCGCAGATGAAGGCGATCTTGTCGCGCTGCTGCGAAACCGCGGGAAGAATCTGGTTGCCTCGTATGTCAACAATGCGTCTGCCGGTGCGCTGTTTGACGGATGAGAGGTAGATTTTCGGCTGCCCGGTTTTATAGCTCACATAGACGTAGCGGTCGCTGCCAGGGATCATAACCGGTGTGATTGAAAAGTTCTCTTCTTGCGTGACCTGTCTTACAGAGGCTCCGTCGTAATCGCACTCCCAGATCTCCGAACGCCACTTGCCGGGTGAGGAGTCCAGTGGATTGAGCTGCACAGAGTAGAGAACGCGCGTTCCGGCGACGCCTTTACTGTTGAATAGAGAAGAGACGATTCCGTCGGAAAGTTTGTGGATCTGGCGTCTATCTTGGTTCAGATCCCCTGAAAGAGCGATCGCGGGAAATTGCTTGAGATTGCCGTTTTTGACAGTGAAGACATAGAGATTAATCTGCTTCTGCTCGACGACGGCTTTAATCACATAGGGCGCGCCGGCATTGAGAGGTGAGGAAAAGGCTGTTTTGGGATCGGCGCTGGAGAGCGCTTTTTCCACTTCGTCATCTGTCGGTGCGATGCTGACAAATCCGCATGTGCGCAGGTCGAATTGGAGCACTTTCTTGAGCTGCTCTGCATACCCAGGAGACAGTGCACTGCCTCCCTCAGAAAAGCCGCAGAGGTATACAGGCGTCAGGGGTGTGCGCGTTGCGAGCTCAACGCGGATCTCATCCTCAGCGTAGAGGATGGCGCCTACGAGTAGGCTAAAGCTCGTTGCAAAACGTAATAACAAAGATATGCTGTTTTTCATGGCTCAAGGCTCCAGTCAAGCGCGGGAAGTGCAAATGGGGCAGCTCTACTTCTAAATAGCTGCGATTTTTGGCACTTTGGGCGCGTAGCACTTGCAGTTTAACAAAAGCGCCATTGTTTTGCAGCGTTAGTCTAATTTTTACCTCGCCTACCTCGGGTAAATTGAGGATGCTGCGCAAATATCCGATCAGATGATTCTCATATCCGGGGTCGCTGATGTCGTCGCCTTCGCTTTCCATCATCAGTTTTCCGCTCCATTTTGGCACATCGAAAGATGCAGCGGGAGCAGCAGTTGTTTTTTTGGTCGGCGCGCTCTTGCTTTCGATTCTGGTTAAACTCTCTTCAAGAGAGCTCAGCAGCTTCTGCACTTCGGCGTTTTGCTTTGGCGCTGGAGGACTACTCGCTTTTTTCGGTGCCGGCGCGGGGGCTGCTTTTTTTGTGGGAGCAGGAGTCGCTGCCGTCACTACGCCTTTTTTCTTTTCCACTTTTTTAACAGGAGGAGGCGCGGGTTTGCTCTCTTGCTGCTTTACAGGAACTGGTGCGGGGGGTGTGGCTTTTGCAACAGACTTCTTCTCGCTTTTAGGCGCAGCAACTACTGCAACAGGTGGCGGCCTAGCGGACATAGAGTGGACTTTGAGAGCAACTTTTTTGGGCTTTTGCGGAGAGCTAAAGACGCCCATCAGCAGCAGTGCGAAAAAGTGAAGGGAGATGACCCAAAGGACGGTTTTTTTCATTTTTCTGGTTGAAGAATGACATCGAGCTCTTCAAAGCCGGCGGCTTCCACGGCATTTTTCACATTCTGATAGGTGCCAAATTGCGCCTTTCTATCATTAAAAAGCTGAGGAATCAGTTTAGGGTGCTGTATTTTTAGCTGTTTAAGCGCGGCGATCAGTTGCGGCTCGGCAATAGGTCTGCGGTTGAGCCAGATCGTATTATCGGGATGGACGTGGATGACGATCGAGCTGCTCTCTTGCACAAAGGCGCGTTCAAGCGTGTCGCGCTCCGGAGCAGCAGCGAGTGAGACGCGGTCGAGTTCAAGCATCGGCGCAATCAAGATGAACATGATCAGCACGACGAAGACGACATCGATGAGCGGCGTGAGGTTGAGCAGGGTGTGATCATCGGTTGCGTCTATGGAAAAGCGTTTTCTGCGCATATTATTCGGTGGGTTTGCGGTATTGAAGTTCGATCGTGGATAGCAGTTTGTAGAGGAAATCCTCCATGTCCGAGGACATATAGCGGAATGAGTTACGCAAGTAATTATTGAAAACAAGCGCGGGGATGGCGATCAGAAGGCCGAGTACAGTTGTCGACAGCGCGGTGGAGAGACCGCCCAGAACCGCCGAATTGGAACTGGTTCCGGCGCCCGATTGCATCTCTGCAAAAGTGAGCAGAATCCCCCATACCGTGCCGAGCAGGCCTAAAAAGGGCGCAAGCGATGCTGTAGTAGAAAGGACGTAGAGGTTGCGCTCGAGATTTTTTGACTCGCTGGAGATGGTAGTGAGAACGTGCGACTCGACGAGTTCAAGATCGCTGCGCGTGAGATAGACGTTTTCCGCGCCCTCTTTAGCGTAGTAGCGATTTTTATTGAGCACTTCCAATGTTTTCTGTTTGAGAGAGAGAAAAATCTTCGAGAAGGGATGCGGTACATCGCCTCGGGGTAGATCTTCTAATGTCAGAGCAAGTAGATGCTCGCGATTTTTTTCGCAGCCCCGCTCAAAGGCAAAAGCTAGTGCGCGCACGCGCTTGGCTTGCCGTGTCTTTTGAATGAGGACAACCCAACAGACAATAGAGAGGAGAAATAAACTAATAAAGATGCACTTACCAAAAAGGTCGGCTTCAAAATATGCTGAAAGTAAAATTCCTTGATCTGCAAACATAGGTGAGTGATGAGGGTTAAGGTCATTAGTTTTTATACTCGAAACACGCCTTATGAACAAGAGGCGTTCGAACTACAAAAGTCGTGCACCCATTTTGGCATTGATGCGGATATTCAGCCAGTGGCATCTCTCGGCAGCTGGGAAAAAAATGTGGCATTCAAGCCTTTTTTCATTCGCGAGCAGCGCCAAAAAAAGCGCGGGCCCCTTCTTTGGGTCGATGCGGACGCCTCCTTTTTGCAAGCGCCTGACTTCGCGCCCTTTCTTTCTTATGATTTTTCTGTGCGGACGATGGAGATATTCAGCGGCGATCCGCGTTTTGCCCTCCACGCCGGCACACTATTTATTAACGATACGCCGGCTGCGCATGTTCTCATGGATCGCTGGTGCGAAAGGTGCAGCGAGAAAGGGGTGATTCCTTTCCTCGATCAGATTGCGCTTTATGAGGTTTTACAAGAGCAAAATGAGGCGACCGTCTATCCTATGCCAATTGCCTATTGCAAAATTTACGACGTCGATTCATTTTTTATAGATGATGAACATGTCGTAATTGAACAGCGACAAGCCTCCAGGCACCTGCGATGAAGATACTTTTTTTTCTCTTAACTACTATTTCTCTTTTTGCAGAGGTGCAGCTCGGCATCGACCGCATCTTTACGGACAATTTTTCGGGGCTGCTCGCCGGAAAGCGCATCGGCCTCATCACCAATCACACAGGGATCAATCGCCAGCTAAAATCGTCCATTGACCTATTCAAAGAAAGACAGGGTCCCTACACTTTAGTGGCGCTCTTTTCACCCGAGCATGGCTTAAATGGCCTCGCTCGTGCATTCGAATCCGTAGAGAGTTCCACAAAAAAAATTAAAGGCGTTGCGATCCACAGTCTACATGGCAAAACGCGCCGGCCCACGAGTGAAATGCTGAAAGGGATCGATCTACTCGTCTACGATATCCAGGAGATCGGCTGCCGCTCCTATACCTACGCCTCTACGCTTTTCTATGCGATGGAGGAGGCGGCCAAGAGAGGGATTGGCGTCATCGTCCTCGATCGCCCCAATCCTATGGGCGGTGTAGTCGTCGATGGCCCGATGCTCAAAGCCCCTTGGCGCTCTTTCATGGGCTATGTCAATGTCCCCTATTGCCATGGGATGACGATCGGCGAGCTCGCGCGCTTTTTCAATAAGGAGTACAAGATCAACTGCAAACTCACCGTTGTGCCGATGACGGGATGGGTGCGCACGATGTCCTTCAAAGACACCAACCTCGCCTGGATCCCGACGAGCCCCTATATTCCAGAAGCTGACACCCCGTTTTACTACGCCTCGACCGGCATTCTTGGTGCGCTCGGCCTGGTGAACATCGGCATCGGATACACGCTGCCTTTCAAAGTAGTCGGCGCCCCGTGGATCAATGCGGAGACCTTCGCCGCCTCTCTTAATGCGCAAAAACTCCCCGGCGTCTCTTTCGTCCCGTTCCATTACCGTCCTTTCTATGGCATGTTCAAAGAGAAGGATTGCCAGGGCGTCAAGATCGTGATCACCAATTCCAAGACCTATCGTCCGCTTGCGGTGCAATTTCTCTTAATCGGCGTCTTAAAATCGCTCTACCCCAAGCAGTTTCAGGAGAAGGTGAACCATCTGACCGCGGCTGAAAAAACCTCGTTTTGTAAAGTGAATGGCAATGAGGAGATGCTCAAGATCATCCAAAGCGATCGCTATATTGGATGGAAGCTAGTGGGTCACGATGAAGAAGAGCGTGCGGCCTTTCTCGAAAAGCGCAAGCCCTATCTTCTCTACCATTGAAAGCTTAAACGAACCATTAGGCCGCCGAAAACGAGGTTGCCGATGTTATCGATAAACCCGGTAAACGTTTGTGTCTGCTCTCCGCCCGTAGAGGTTTCTGTGTCAGTTCCGAAAGTCATCACGCGATTTGCAACATCGAACCAGATATGCTGCTCCCACCCTAAATCAAGAGCGGTGAGGTAGCGATCATCGCAGCCCCAGGTCTGTTCCCAGCGCAATCCTAAAGCTAAATCGAGCAGAGTGGCCATTGTAGAGAAGCGCTCTTTATAAGAATTTTTCTCATCAATGATCACAAAAGGACCCTCTGTGCCAGGAGGCCCTCCGGGCCCGCCGTTTCCGGAAATGATATATTTTTCATGGAAGCGCTGGTGGAAATTTCCCCAGCCCATCGCGAGGTCAAAATTCGCAAACAAGCTAAAGTTATTGGTAAAATACCAGTCGGGTTCAACACCTACGAGAAGGCAGATGGCCCATTGTTTTGCATTCCATCTAGTCGATGCTTCGTTGAAGAAATCTGAAATTGCAAGAGTAGGATTGCTCGTGTCTTTTGGTCCCTGCGATCCTTCGGTATTGAAATGCGTTCTGTTCCAAACACCACGTAGACCTGCATAGGGCTTTATAGCAAAACAATCGTTCAGCCAGTACTTTTTCCCCAAAGCTAAATCGATCTGATTGAAATAGAGCCGCCACTTGGCAGAAACATCTTCAAAGATAGGAAGAGCGGGTTGAATGGGAAACATCCCTTGAGCAGTGAAATTGATCCAGGGATTCACCACACCGCTTTCACCTAATGCGGGTTGCAACCCAGGAAATGATCTATGGATAGAGCTAGAGCTTTTATTGAAAAAGTAGGTCCATGTCGAAAAAATATCCCATCCGTCGCATCCGATATTCCAGTCGAAGCCCACGCGAAAACCGGGGTCCCATTTCGTTTTGAGGAATTTAAGGTCTTGGATCAAGGCTAGGTCAGGGACGTCTGGCACAGTGGAGTTGCGTGAGACAATATCCACGACAGCGGCAAAAGGTAGATTCGTTTCTCGAACAGACCAATAGAGAAATTCTGCTTCTACTGAAAACGTCCAATCGCATCGGATATCGAAACAGCAGGGCTCGATTTCAGTATCAGAATATGCGCTCAGTGGCGCAATCGCGATAAGAGATAATGCTAGCAACGTTCTTTTCACAAAGACCTTCCTTCTTTTTCTTGACTCATACACCATGAGAATAATAGCCGCAAGAATTACATGGACGATGCCTGGTTTGCATTGGTTTGAGTGACCTGTTTTGTCGATGAGGAGCCAGCATAGCCTCCAGCATAACTGCAAGAGCAGGACAATCCACAAAGAACAATCAGCAATAAATACATATTTTCTCCTAAAACGTGCCCCTAAGGCTATCGATTTGAATATTTTCTTAGCAAGGTGTAAAGAGAAGTGATGGTCTCTTCAATCGTAAACTTTTGCACGAACGACGTGCGCTTTTTTCGGCGTTGCGTCGAGGCTCTTGCTCCCATATCAGACCAGCTGATCGTCCCCGTCTGCGACCACTTCTTTAACGGCGAAAAGGAAAACTACGCTCTTCTACAGACCTTGTATAATGACTATCCCCAAGTGGAGTTCATCGAATTTGCCTATTCTGAAGAGGAGGTCTACGGCACCCCTGCTCGTCTCGTCCCCGGCAGCCCCGACTGGGCGACCCATTGGCACAATTCCGCCCGCCTGATCGGCAGCTACTTTCTCAAACCTTCCTGCACGCATGTGCTCTTTTGCGATGTCGATGAGATCTTCGACGCTGACGCACTCAGAAACTGGCTCGCCACTTTTCCCTACAACCATCACAAAGCAGTGCGTTTTGCCACCTACTGGTACTTCCTCGAAGCGCGTCTCCGCGCTACTGAGACACCCGACGGGCCGCTTCTCGTCGCAAAAGACGCGCTCACCCCTTCGCTTCTCCTCAACCCGGATGAGCGCATGGGAATCTGCCTCGCGCTCAATGGCTTGCGGGAAGTAAAATCGTGTGGGGTCCCTATAGCACACCATTATAGTTGGGTGCGGGCCAAGGAAGAGCTGCTGCTGAAGACAAGGACTTGGGGTCACCATTGGGAGAGGAACTGGCGCGCCCTAATAGAAGAGTCTCCCAAGGGCAAAGACTACGTCCGCGGCTACACCTACGAAGAGGTGGCTCCGTTCTTTGACCCTCTACAAGAACCTATTCCACAATCCCTCCCTACCATGACGTTAGAGGAGCATCGATATCGGCACTACCCTAATGTAAAGCGGATTGACATCCCCACCATCAACCGCCTTGAACTGCTCCTTGACATAAAGCAAATTTAAAATTCAAAATGGCGCGCATGCGCTTTTTTCTGCTGCTCATTTTCTCCACTTTAGCGTGGGGAAGGGAGCGAGATCCTTATATCGTTGCAGTGACAGAGGGCGATCCTTCGGCAACCGTCGCTGGGATGGTCAATGCGATCACGGGTGACTATTATATCGCTGAGCAGGATCTCGTCGTGCGCGGCGCTGAACCCATCGTCTTTCGGCGGGCTTATGTCAGTGACAAGGGACAGGGCGAATATGCGGGCTGGATGTTTCATGCGCATCTCCAGCTGACCTTTTTTAGGAAAAAAAAGATCGTCCAGTTCACCCAGCCCAATGGAACTCTTTTACATTTCACCTATACAGATAATTACCAAAAGAAGCGCAAGCGCAAGAGAGCCGAAGGCAATATCACTTTCCAGCTCGATGAAGAGACGCAAGGATATGTCAACAGCTCAACCGGCCATCTTTCGGCCCTCACCAACCTGAAAAACACGTTTGTCGAAATGGAGAAGGATGAGAAAACCTTCTACATCCATGAAGCAAGCGGTGTCGAGCGCTGCTACCAGTTTTATGACAAAGGCGAGCATGGCGCTTACCTCTATCATCTGATGTGGGAGAGGCTGCCCAATAGCAACGTCATCCAGTACGCCTACGATGAAGAGCAGCGTTTAGCCGAGATCAGCACGCACAACTCCACTCTCACTCGTACCTACGCGTGGGCCAAGTTGCGCTACACCGGGCCCCACCCTCATGAAGAGTCTGACTGCGAAGTGACGACAAGCGATGGGCGCGTTCTGCACTATCTCTTCGCAAAAAGAAGCGACGAGGATCAACTTCTCATGATGCAGGTGGTTTCTCCTGAAAACCCGCACGAAGAGCTCGAATATTGTAAGGAGAATTTTGAGTGCGGTCCGGTTGTTAAAGAGCGCGCATGGCCCGATGGACGACGTGTGCAGGTGCGCTACTACAAGCATAATACAACTTCTTATGTGCATGGCGAGAAGATCAAGCTCGATGAGATCTACGATGAGAGATCCGACCGCGTCAAAGCGATCTACACCTCTTCTGGCGACGGAAATGAGCTTGAATTGCTCTATGAATTTATCTACGAGGTGGGAAAACGGACCCACGTGTTCGATGTCTATGGCAATCGGACGGTTTATCACTACTCCTACGATCATGTTCTGAAAAAAATAGAGCGCTTTGAAGGGACCGACCGCCTCTTGAACAGCGAAGTTTTCGTTTGGGGTGAAAGGGGCGGTCCCGATGCGGGCAACTTGCTCTGCAAGGTGTTTTATGACAAAAGCGGCCAGCCTCTCATGGCGCGGCGCTTCTCATACGATCCCTCTGGCAACGTGAGTGAAGATACGCTCTACGGCACCCTCTCAGGCCGTGCCGGTCCCTCTCTACACATCGATGAGAAAGGATTCCCTGAAGATAACGGCGTTGAACACTACAGCAAACGCTTCACTTATTCAGAGGATGATCTGCTCCTAAGCGAACGGGAAGACAATGGGCGTGAGGTCCGCTACACCTACCTCCCACAGACCTCGCTCCTCCTCTCTAAGCTCACCTACTACGCCCAGCAGCTCTGCCTGCGCGAATCGTTTGAATACAGTGAGGAAAACCTCCTTGTGCGCATCATAAGAGAGGATGGGTCGGAACGCCATATCGAAGAGCGGGCGTTGCGAAGAGCCAATGCGTTTCAGGGGCTGCCTCTCGAAGTCTTTGAAAAATATGGCGAAAATGGCCGCGAGCAGCTTCTCAAAAGAACCATCCTGAATTATTCCAAACAGGGACAGCTCACCCGCAAAGACATTTTTGATGCAAACAATAAGTTTCGCTACAACTTGCTCTTTACCTATGACGAGAAGGGGCGGTTGATTAAAGAGACAAACCCGATCGGACAAGCCGCCACGACCGAATACAACGCGAATAATCAGAAGATCTCCTTCCGCGATTATCACGGCCAGCATGTGCAGCGCATGAGTTACGACAAGCGAGGCCAGCTTGCGGCCGTCACCCAATCTACGCCAAACGGGGAGGCGCGGACGATCCAATCGCACTACAACAAGATCGGACAAGAGATCCGCTCGATCGATGCGTATGGCAATGCGACGCAAAATAGCTATGATCCCCTAGGGCGCCTGCTGAGTAAAACCCTACCTGCTGTTGAAGAGACCTACGGCTATGTGCAGCAGCCAACAGAAACCTATCAATATGACGGGGCGGGCAACAGAATCTGCACCATTAATCCCAACGGAGCAGAGACGATCACGCGCTTCAACATCTATGGAAAACCCCTGGAAATCACCTATCCCGACGGCGGAGTTGAGCGCTTTTTCTACAACCTAGATGGGTCGCTTCAAGAGGCGATTGATCCGCTCGGGATGATCACCCGCTACACCTATGACGTCTTTGGCCGTCTTACCGATAAAATGATTTTTGGCCCGGGTGAGACATTCTTCAAGAGGGAGACCTGCCGATATAATGCCTTCCATCTTCTTGAACAGTGGAATTCCGCAGGGCAGGTAACGCGTTACACCTATGATGGCGCGGGTCGCAAGATCAGCGAAACTTCCGACGAGATCACCACCACCTACGCATATGATTCCCTTGGCTTTACATGCCGCGAAGAGTGTGGCGATCTCATCAAGCACACCTCGCGTGATCTTCTGGGCCGCCCCCTCTTAGAGCGGATAGAAGATCAAAATGGTACCCTGTTTGAGCAGACGGAGACTGCTTATGACGCATGGGGCAATAAAAAAACGATTAGGCGGAGTGTCGATGGATATCTCGCTGTGGAAGCCTTTGCTTTCGACGCGTTTAACCGTCCCATTACACAAGTTGACGCCCTTGGGCAAACCACGCGTATCACCTACAACGACCATTTCCGCAATGCCCATGGACAATATGTCCTGCAAAAGACGCACACCGACCCGAGTGGCATCCAGACGATCGAGACCTATGACGCGCTGCAACGCCTTGCCGTCGCCGAGAAGAAGAACTCGTTCGGGGAACTGCTTGGGCGCGAGGAGTATTTCTACGACCCGGGAGGCAACCGCTGTCGCCAGGTGAGCACTATCCCACAGCGCGATGAGACCGTGACCACTCTCTGGACCTACTCGCCTCAAGGGCGACAGGTCGGTCTAACAGAAGGCGCGATGGGACCCGAGCAACGGGACACGCACTACAGCTACAACGCGCGCGGCCAGGTCGACACGATCCGGACAGCGAGCGGAGTCGAGCTCCACCACACCTACAACGGCGTCGGTCAGCTCGTCGCCCTCCAGTCCACCGATGGTACGATCTCCTATACCTATGAAAATGACCCGCTGGGCCGCCTGGTCCAGTCGCGTGATGAAAAAACCGGCCGTACCACGCATCGCACCTACGATTTTGCCGGTCGTCTTCTCAGTGAAACTCTCGCGAACGGCCTCACCATTGAGAACAGCTACGACGCCCTAGGCAGGCGCACTGCCTTCACCCTCCCCGATCAGAGCAGCATCGAGTACAGCTATGATGCATTCCACCTGAGCAGCGTCACGCGCCTTAACCGCCAGAGACAGAAGCGCTATACCCATCGCTACACGGCTTACGACCTGTCGGGCAATCTTCTTGAAGAGGAGCTCCCCTTTCGCCTTGGCTCCCGCACCACTCACTATGATCCCGCCGGCCGCACCATAAGCACGTTCACTCACCATTTCGATCAAGAGGTCCTCGCTTTCGACCGAACCGGCCATCCTCTGTCCCTTCTCACAAACAACATACCCTCTACTTTCACTTACGACGACCTCTCCCAACTCACGCAAGACGACGCCCACGTCTACACCTATGATTCCCACTACAACCGCCTCTCCAAAGATGGCGCCCCCTACACGCTCAACGACACCAACCAGCTCCTCTCCGCCTACTCCTACGACCAGGAGGGGCGTCCCACCAGCAAAGGCGATCTCTCCTTCAGCTACGATGCGCTTGGACGCCTCACCTCCGCCCATCGCAACACCACCCGCGTCGACTTCGCCTACGACAGCCTCCATCGCTGCATCAGCCGCACCAGCTTCACCCTCACGGATAATCGCTGGGTCAAAGAGGATCATCAGGACTTCCTCTACGACGAACAGAATGAGATTGGCTCCGTGCGCAATGGCACACTCTTTCAGCTGCGGGTCCTCGGCATGGCGCCTAACGCCGAAAGCGGAGCTGCCATCGCCATCGAGCTCGATAACGAAGTATATGTGCCCATGTACGATCTCTTTGGTAACGTCCGCGTGCTGATGAACAGCATTTTCCAACCCATGGCGAGCTATACCTACAGCGCCTTTGGTGAAATCATCGAAGACGACTCGAGCGTCGACAACCCCTGGCGCTTTTTCTCTAAGCGCTACGATCCCATCCTCGGCCTCACCCTCTTCGGCCGCCGCTTCTACGACCCGGAGACGGGGCGTTTCCTGACTCCCGACCCCGCCGGCTTTACAGACAGCCTCAACCTCTATGCCTTCGTGCTGAACGACCCCCTCACGCGGATGGATCTCTATGGCCTTGCCACGACGGACTACATCAAGAGCAATCTCTTCGGCGAGAGTTTCCGGTTCCTTGGAGATGGGATTTACTACGTTGCTTCTAACCTCTTGCCCATCGGCCCGATCCAAGATTTGATGATAATGCTGAGCAATTTCCTGAGCGGCGTCACGCGTCCTGTCGCACCTCGATCCTGCTGTCCGGCTGAGAATATTGGAGGCAATCATTTCAACAGCGAAACACGCGTTGTCTATGTCAATGGCATGAAGAATGATCATGAAGATGGGCGTGAAAGCAGCGGGTTCATTTCGGATTCTCTTGCCGGGAGCGGAGTCACCTTTGTGCACCACAATACACAAGGGCTCGTTACCGACATGGCAGTTGCTGCTCTTGGCAAAGCAGGTTTTCAAACGGAGTCATCGAAAAAATTTGCTGAAGCCCTGCGCAGCGAGATTAATACAGTAGGTGGTAACGGCCGTGTTTTTGTTTTTGCGCATAGTCGTGGTAGCATAGAACTGCGCAACGCATTAAAATTGCTGTCAAAAGAGGAAAAGAGGTTGCTACACATACGCACATTTGGATCGGCAGATCTATTCAAAGACAGAGATGTGGGTTCGCTGAAGCATTTTATCTCTTCGCGCGATGCCATTGTGCTCTTAAGCCCCATACGTTTCGCTAAAGCAGTTTTCTCGCCTGAATCCAGCAATGTCACCATTCTCCCGAGCAAAGGTGGCCTCTTCGACCATAGCTTCTTAGGTGAAACTTATAGAGAGGCTGTGCGAGAAGAAGCACGCAAGATATTGAAATGAATAAGATATCAGTAATTTTAGCTCTTATTATTACCCTTGCAGGTTGTCGACCTAAAGATCAATGCGATGTTGGTTATGCGCTAATTTATTCACATGCACGCCAGGTATGCAAAGAGAATCACAATTTCGAATTAATTGGATTCGGAGGTTCATTTTATGGAGGTGACATTAAAATGTTGGCTGCAAATTTTCATGCATATTCTGAACTGTCTTTGGATGAAGCACGAAAGGCCTTAATTAAAGGAGCAGAAGAGTTTCTGAATCAGATTAACAGTGATACAAAATCAATTCCATATCTAAATCACCATCCGTTTTCGGCTAAAGATTTAGATTACGGGATAGGATTTATAGATGAGAAAAAGCATGATTTTGTGGGCAATAATTATATTGCACATGCTTTTATCCTCAATGGCAAAGTCTATTATGATACGCTCAACGAGCAAACGGGCCATTTGCAAGATTTCTACGAAGAAACCTACGAAGAAGCGCTCCAAAAGGCTCAAATTTCAAAATAACAGGATGGCAGGATAGACAGGATGAATTTTTTTCATCCTGCGTATCCTGCCATCCTGTTTATTAATTCTGTGCCTGATGCACTTCGCGCAGCTCATTCAGCAGATTTTGGAGGTGCTGATTGATGCGATTTTGCTCCTGCTCAACGGGAGTGGGATCGAGTTCTTCGCGGATGAAAGGCAAATATTCCGGCCAGCCTGGAATGGATCCTTCCGCATGTGTACCCATCCACGTCATGAACGCGTCTGCCTCCACGTAGATAGGGGCGTGATTGTCTGTGATTTCAGGAATAATGATTTGGAGCAGATGGCGAATAGGTTGCCCCGTCATCATGCAGTGCGGGAAGTTGTCAAAGGCCGTTTCTAACACTTCGGGGATGCGCGGGTGCTGGTCGATATTGTTGTTTTGAAATAGCGCATCCATCTCGCGAAATTGATTTAAAGCATCGATGTCGATTTCCGCATCCGGAATGTTTAGGTCAGGTTGCTGAGGAACTGGTCTTTGCTGCTGAGGATTGTTGCGTTGATAAGCCTGGTTCACTCTAGCGCGTTGCTGCAGCTGTTGATGGATGAGATCGATGATATGATGCCCGCGCATAATGGCCGCGAAAGTTGGCTCACTTTTTACAACTTGTTTGATTTTTGTTTGGACAAGGGGGATTTTAAAAATTTCTACGCTGCGGAAAAGAGTTTCATCAAGTGCATCAAGGATGTCCTCTCCGGTGGAGCCTTTTTTACAGATAACGCTTCTTAGCTTTTCGCTCATGTGAGCAGCATGAGAAAATGCTCGGAATCCTTCCTTGAGCTCATCGTCATCATCACGCCCGGCCCTGGCAATATTACCTAATTCGCTTCCAGCAACTAGGAGATTCGTTCCTACTGTAATGGCCTTTTCAAATCCTCCGAGTTCATCATTTTCCCAGGCTTTTACAGCTTTGTTTGCTGCTTCGAAGTAATTGCAAACACTGAAAAAAACTTGCAATACTGCTGGAATTTGTCCGTTATTGCTTGCCGACATGCAGTTTCTCCTGGTTATGGGTAATTAGGCAGTTCGCGACGCGCATTGGCGTCGAGATTTGGATCTGGGGCCGCATGCAATTGCGGCTGCAAATTAGGCGCCTGCTCAACGTATTCCCAAAGGTGGCGTTCATGCGCCTGTAGACGATGGTCAATGATGGCACGTACTGCTGGCAATTCGCGTAATTGATCGGCGCGGAGAGGCCGTCGCGTCATAGGAGATGTTCCATTGCGACGTATCCACTCGAGAATAGTGGCTCTTTCGTAAATGACTAGATTGTTTGCAGTGGGGTCGGCAACCGGATCGCGCGCGGGTTGATGGTTAATTGCACAGTTATACCTGCGCAAAACAACATCTTGTTGTAGGGGTTCGGGGATCTCGGCAAGGTCGAGGAGTGAAAATTCCCGCCTAATTTGTGCTTGGACGGGATTGAGGTTGGGAGCTGGGCGATGATTAGCCGGTACTTCGCGCCTCGCGGGAGGATTATCTACAAAAAGTGCAGCTAAGCGGCGGTAAACTAGAACACTTACTCGTGTAACGATTCTCACGGTTCCTATTTGTGTGATCAAGCGAATATATGCCGAACTTTGTGCCAGTCTGCTTGAATCTTCAGCAGCTTTATCGCTCCATTGCCAATGCTCGCGCTCTGCGTCGCGGAATTTCCAGTTAAACTCATCTTCTTTTTCAGCATTTTTTTTTCGTAATTGGCTCTGCTCCGGAGATTGGTCAAAACGGGCGTCGTAGACGAATTTTTGGTTAAGGGTACGAATGACATCGGCGCCCGGCGATATCACTCCTTCCTCGATGAAGATCGCCTTGCCTACTAAAGAACCGTCGCTCTTCTGGTATTCTTTAGATGCCTGAATAATAAAATGGACTATTCGGGGCAACAGCTCCAAGGTTTTGACCTTCTTTTTTGTTTCTATCTTAGATTCTTTAACGGCCATTCCAATATCTGCGCATGTAAAGCCAAGATTGACTAATCGATTGACAAAGGCCGCCACTTCAAGAAATCCGGTATCGGGTTTGCCATTGAGTTCGTTTACGGAAGAGATGACTTGGATAAGATCTGCGAGGCCTGTGGCCAACATGCTATTAGTATATTCTCTGTTGCTTGCCCAAACGCTCATAAAAACCTCATTATAAAGATAATTTAAAGAAAACGGCCTTTGTGCTCAATGAAAAAGCTTCTGCTCGAGCTCGGGCACATAAGACACTATCACATCATCTTCGATACTGCTGAGCGCAGGATCCTCTTCTAATGGCGGCTGGGTGGGAAACCATTCGCTGTAGCGCCTTTTCTTCTCTTTGTTAAAAAATTGCCCGTCGCGCGTCGTGTAATGGTTGATGCGGATCTTGTTGATGCTGATCGTGGGCGTCAGGCTCTCTTTGGGGAAGCGCGTCTTGTCGGCTGTTACGTGGTAGAAGGGCTTTTTGTATTTGCAGAAGTGCGGTTGCGAGATCGAGTGGACGCGCTTGGGGCGCACGATCGACTTGATGTAGTGGTTGCGAGAGTAGTCGGTGGGGGCTTTTTTGGTCAGCGTGCCGATGAGCGTTTTGTGAGGGGGAATCTGGTCGATGTGAGAGGTGCCGTAGAGCTGCCAGTTGATGCCGATCCCGCTGCACTCTTCGTAATCGCGTAGGAAGAGGTGAAGGGTTTTTGTGGCAATAGGAACGATGAACTCGTCGGTATCGATGATCGCCAGCCAGTTTGTTTCAAACTTTTTCTTCTTGAGAATCGTGTTGTAAGCGGAGCACTGGATCTTGTTCCACTCTTTTTGGTTGGTTGCTGAGTAGGGCCAGTCGGTGAGCTCGACGATTTTTGCGTCGATATAGGGCTGGAGAATGGAGAGGTAGTCGTCTTCGCTGAGGTTATTGAAGAGGTAGAAGTGCTCAATGCCGATCAGACGGTGGTATTCGATCCACTCGCGTAGATAGGGGGCCTCGTTGCGGAAGATCGCGCAGGCGGAGATCGTGTACTTGGGGGTTGCGACATAACAGAAGCCGAAAATAAGGAGGAGTACGAGAAGGGTCCGTTTCATAGAAGCTGTCTCTTGACTAGGGCGGCGCGCAACTTGTCTGCTGATTGAAACTGTATCGCGTCAAAACCGAGTTTTTTAGCGGCGCGGATGTTGCGCTCTTTGTCATCGACGAAGACGCAGCTCGTTGCGGGAAGGTTGAGCTTGTCGAGCGCGATCTGGTAGATCTTCGGATCGGGTTTGCTGACGCCGACCTCCCAGGAGAGGATGATCGGATCAAAGTCGGCGTAGCCTCCTTGACTTGCAATGAACCGCGAGCGGTTGGGGATCGTGTTGGAAAGGATGGCAAGCGTGTAGCCACGGGCTTTTAGATCGCTGATGAGCGTTTCCATGCCAGGGACAGGGTGGATGACGGCTTTTTTCTGTGCATTCAGGTCATCCATCCAGTGGGGAGGAAGGGTGGTGCCATGCTTTTTAGCGAAGGATGCCCAATAGTCTTCTCCCTGCAGAAGAGCGTAGTAAAGCTGGTCGTCTTTAAGAGTTTTTTTCACAAGGGAGGGGGAGAGCTTAAGCGAGCGAGAGATGAAGGCGACGATCGGCTTATTGTCGATGATTCCTAGCACATGCCCATAGTCAAAAAGAACAGCTTTTGCGGTTGCAAAAAGAGAGGTGCTGAGTAATAAGAAAAATAGGAGGCGTCTCACATGGATGATTCTATCGCGACCGTGATTAATTTTTCCACGAATGAGGCGCGCTTCCTGGGGCAATGCATCGCCGAGGCGCTCCGTTTCTCTTCCCAAGTGATCGCTGTCGTATGTGATCATTTTTTTGATGGGACACCTGAAGACGCTGAGATGCTCGAGGCAATCTACGCTGCTCATCCCGCATGCGAGTTCATCGAATTTGCCTACAGCTCAAAAAATATCTACTCTGGATGCCATTGGCATAATTGGGGCCGCCTGCTCGGCTACCATTTTTTACAGGAAAAGATCGATAAGGTGCTCTTTCTCGACGTCGATGAGATTGTAGATGGTGAGCGCTTCAAGCAGTGGACGCGGAGAAGAGAATGCGCCGCACAGAGATTGGCGTGCTACTGGTATTTTCGCGAGGCGTCGCTTAGAGCTAGAGCGTGGGAGGATACGCCGCTACTCATCCAGCGCGATGCTGTGACGCATCAGGGGTTGATGCACCCGAGTGAACGCATGGGACTCTATTTAAATGCACCCGGGCGGAAGGAGAGAATGGTGGTGAGTTCCGATGGCAAGCCGCTGGTTCACCATTACAGCTGGGTCCGCTCAAAAGAGGAGATGCTGCGCAAAGTCCGCAGCTGGGGCCATGCGTCTGATCGCAACTGGGTAGAGCTTGTCGAACAGGAGTTTAACGGGCCATTTAGCGGGCGCGATTTTGTGCATGGCTATACTTATAATGAAGTCCCGAGTCAGCTTGTTGAGACGCGCTATGCAAAGGGGAGCAGAGGTCTTGTTCGCCGACTCTCAACCCGCGATATGCACAAAATCGAGCTTTCTCTAAGATTTCGGGCATGATCGATTCCCACGCCCATCTTACTTCTCCAGAGCTTCTCCCCGATGTCGATGCTATTGTCCAGCGCGCGCTGGATGCGGGTGTCGAGGCGATGATCAATATCTGCACTGATGCAGCGTCGCTAGAGGCGGGTCTTGCATTGAGGAAACGGTTTCCTGCTGTCTACAATACGGCCGCGACTACGCCCCATGATGTCGCAAAAGAAGGCGAGAGCTTCTTTCCGCTTGTAGAGCGCCATGCAAAAGATCTTGTCGCAATCGGCGAGACGGGATTGGACTATTTCTACGCGCACTCTCCACAGGATGTCCAGCGCGCGTTTTTAAGCCGCTACTTCGCTCTCGCAAAGAAAGTGGGGCTCCCGCTTATTTTCCACTGCCGCGATGCATTTCACGACCTTTTTTCTATGAGTGATGCGGAGTATGGAGGAAAAGCCGTTCTCCACTGCTTCACAGGCACGATTGAGGATGCGAGGGGTGTCCTCGACCGCGGATGGTATCTCTCGCTGAGCGGCATCGTCACTTTTAAGAAGTCGGAGGCGCTCCGCGAAGTAGCCAAGTTCGTGCCGATTGAAAAGCTTCTCATCGAAACGGATGCGCCCTATCTCGCTCCACAGAGGTATCGGGGCAGCCGCAACGAGCCTGCATACATTGCGGAAACAGCTGCTGTGATCGCTGCAGTCAAAGGTGTCAGCGCAGAAATGCTTTCCGAGCAGACTGCGCAGAATGCAAGGCAATTTTTTGCGTTAAATTGACGCATGCTTTAAAAGATCAATATGCACACTCAAACTCTTCCACAAGCATTTATTTGGCGGCGCCTGCATTCGCTGATGGGACTCTGGCTCGTGCTGTTTCTCATGGAGCATCTGCTCACCAATTCGCAAGCGGCTCTGCTGCTGAGCGAGAATGGCCAAGGCTTTGTGCGTATGGTCAATGGTCTCCACAACCTGCCCTACCTCAAAGCAATTGAGATCACCCTGCTCGGCGTGCCGATTGCCATCCACCTCTTCTGGGGGGTGCGCTACCTCTTCACCGGAAAATTCAACTCGATGCGCTCAGATGGCTCCAAGCCGCATTTGAACTATGGACGCAACCACGCCTATACGTGGCAGCGCATCACATCGTGGATCTTGCTTTTTCTGCTGCTCATGCACATCGTCAAATTCCGTTTCCTAGAGTATCCCTACGAGGTGAATCAGAACACTTTTTATGTAAAAGTGTACAACGATGCGAGCTTGCCTGGCTTAGCCGATCGCTTGAATGTCACGCTGCATGACAGCGACCCCTACGGCAAGGTGGCAGTGAAAGAAAACGAAGTGATCGCCGTCGCACAGAGCTTTGGCGCTGCGTCGCTGCTCGTTGTGCGCGACACGTTTAAAAGCCCCTTCTGGGTAGCTGTGTACACGGTTTTTGTGCTGAGCGCCTGTTTCCACGCCTTTAACGGGCTCTGGACATTCATGCTGACGTGGGGCTGGGTGCTCAATGTCGCCGCTCAGAAAAAAGCGCTGAAATTTTCCATTGGATTGATGCTGCTCGTCGGTTTCTTAGGCCTAGCAGCTATATGGGGCAGTTACCTGATATGAAAAAGAAGGACGTAATTGTCGTAGGCGGCGGTCTAGCTGGCCTTTCCTGTGCGATGAGACTGGCTGAAAATGGCTGCTCTGTCAAACTGATCTCGGTGACCAAAGTCAAGCGCTCGCATTCCGTGTGCGCGCAAGGCGGCATTAACGCGGCTCTCAATTTGAAAGCCGAAGACGATTCTCCCCTCATACACGCCTACGACACGATCAAAGGCGGCGATTTTTTAGCCGACCAGCCTCCGGTTTTAGAGATGGCGATGGCAGCTCCCGGCATCATCCGCATGATGGATCGCTTCGGCTGCCCCTTCAACCGCACTCCAGAGGGCAATATCGACGTGCGCAGATTCGGTGGCACGCTCTACAACCGCACAGCTTTTTGCGGCGCTTCCACAGGACAGCAGCTCCTCTACGCACTCGACGAGCAGGTGCGCCGCTATGAAGTAAAAGGCATGGTGGAGAAATTTGAAAACCATGAGTTCATGCGCCTCGTGATCGACGAGGAGGGCAGAGCGCGCGGCATTGTGCTCATGGATCTCGTGACGATGCAGCTGCGCGTCTTAAAAGCCGATGCGGTGATCGTCGGATCGGGCGGTCCCGGACTCATTTTCAAAAAATCGACCAACTCCACCTTCTGCACCGGGGCTGCCAATGGACGGCTTTACATGCAGGGGATGTTCTACTGCAACGGCGAATTCATCCAGATCCACCCCACCGCCATCCCCGCAGAAGATAAGCTGCGCCTCATCTCTGAATCGATACGAGGTGAAGGCGGAAGGATGTGGGTCTATGGCGACTCCTCAAAGACGATAAAGACTGCCGACGGCACCATGATTCCCTGTGGAGAGACAGGTAAACCCTGGTATTTCCTAGAAGAGATGTATCCTGCATTCGGCAACCTCGTTCCACGCGATATCGGCTCTCGTGAAGTGCTGCGCATCTGTGAAATGGGCCTTGGCATCGATGGCCAGAATCAGGTCTACCTCGATGTGACGGGGCTTTCTGAAGAGAAGCTGCGCAAAATAGAGTCGGTTCTAGAGATCTACCGCAAATTCACTGGCGAAGATCCGCGCAAAGTGCCGATGAAGATCTTCCCCGCTGTGCACTATTCGATGGGCGGCGCCTGGGTCGACTGGCCCGCAGCCGATGATCCCGATCGCATGGAGCGCTTCCGCCACATGACCAACATCCCCGGCTGCTTTAACATCGGCGAATCGGAGTGCCAATACCACGGCGCCAACCGTTTGGGAGCTAATTCGCTTGTCGCGTGCATATATAGTGGTCTCGTGGCTGGCGGCGAAGTGCCGCGCTACCTGCATAGCCTGGATAAGAGCTACAGCAATCTGCCCGAGAGGATTTTTGACGACCCATTGACAAAAGAGGAGATTTTCAAGCAGCAGCTGCTCACATCCAGCGGCAAAGAGAATGTCCACAAACTCCACGACGAGATGGCCGATCTGATGGTGAAATACGTCACCGTCAAGCGCGACAACCAAGATCTCGAGACAACCATGGTGAAACTCAAAGAGATCCGCGAGAGGTATAAGAACATCTCGCTCGACGATCGCGGCAGCCTAGTGAACCAGACCTATGCCTTTGCCAATCAGTTCCGCTACATGCTTGAGCTTGCACTTGTCATCACAAAAGGAGCGCTCCTGCGCAATGAGTCCCGCGGATCCCATTACAAGCCTGAGTTCCCTCTGCGCGATGATGTCCATTGGCTCAAACACACGATGGCGCACTATGATCCGGAAGAGCCGCAGATCCACTATCGCCCCGTTGACACGCGCCACCTCAAGCCGATTCCCCGCGACTATGTCCATGCGAAAAAAGTGAAGCCGACATTGGAAAATATTCCTGCAAACATTGTATTACCAATATAAGATGTCAAATAGCTTTACACTTAAGATTTTTCGCGGCACGCCGGAGAACCAGTATTGGGAGGAGTTTGAGCTCGAGCTCAAGCCTTTCTACAATATTACGTCTGCCCTGATGGACATCCAGAAAAATCCCATCAACAAAAAAGGCGAAAAAGTCACCCCCGTCGCATGGGAACAAGGCTGCCTCGAGGTGGTCTGTGGCTCATGTTCGATGCTAGTCAACTCTCGGCCTGTACAAGCATGTGTGACACTGATCGAGCCTCTTCTGAAAGCGTCCGGCAGCGAGACCATTACACTTGCCCCCTTTACCAAATTCCCACTGATCAGAGATCTCGTCGTCGATCGCAGCAGCATGTTTGAGTCGCTCAAGCGCTTTAAGGCCTGGGTTGAAACGGACGATTCGCGCGATCGCGGCTTTGGTCCAAAGATCGATCCGAAAGTGGCGGATGAGCGCTATAGCCTCTCCACCTGCATGACCTGCGGCTGTTGCCAAGAGGCGTGTCCGCAGTTCAACGCGCGCTCCAAGTTTATTGGGCCTGCGCCGATTTCACAAGTGCGCCTCTTCAACGCGCATCCCGTTGCCAAAATGCAAGCTCCAGAACGTTTACATGGACTCATGGAAGAAGGGGGCGTCACCGATTGTGGCAACGCCCAGAATTGTGTGCAGGTTTGTCCAAAAGAGATTCCGCTTACCGAGTCGATTACTCTTATGGGCCGCAAGGTCGCCGTTCAAGGCATCAAAGACCTGTTAAGCCTTCCCGATGCTTGATTCTTATACAACAATGCATCCGCCTTCATGTGCTTTTTTAGATGCTTTTGTTACGTCAGCTGGATTATTTGGGTTTACCCAGTAATTGCCAATGAGAACAAATCCATATTCAAAATAATCTACGGAGTCCTTTGCTCTTAAGGGAAGTTCCGAAGAGGTGACATCTGCCGGGTTAGTTACCCAAACTTCAGCCCTAGAATCATAACTTACACCGTAGTCGCTTTCTGTGTGGTGCGTTGCTTGAACTTCGACTAATTTTCCGTTCGGAGAATGAACTGTAAATTTTCGAATAGAATCCTGTTCTGCTTTGATGTGCGCAATCGCATCCATTCTTGGATTTAATCCTACAGAATAACCCATACATACCTCCTTAGGTTCGTTTAGAAAAAGTATCCTATCAGCACATGCGGCTAAAAAGATGAAATTTTAAAAAAGCTTAAAGAAATAAATACTGTATGTCAACAAAAACCACTTGAGCTTTCCAGGCGCATATTGGTTAATCGGTGCATCTGTCTGTAGCTCGCTTTACGTCGGATTCATTTGCGGGATTAACCCAGACCTTGCCGATTTTGACAAAACCGTGTGCGGCGTAATCTAGATTGGGCAGAGCTCGTAGAGGGAGTGATGCAGACGGAATCTGAGTTGCGTCTGCCCACACTTCGTCTCGAGTGTCATACAAACAAGAAAGGTGTGCGGCAACTCTGCTACCATTCGGAGCTAATACGTTATAGCAAGTAGTGCCATAATTTGAGTTATACGTTTGTTGTGCTGCGATAAATGTGATGCCAATAGCCATAATCACCGTTAGGTTAAAATTTTCTGCAAAACTATAAACTAATGAAGGATGGTATGTCAAATCTAATCAAATCTAGGATCAAAGAGCCGCCCTAGCGTTCCTAACATCGCGTGCATTATTAGGGTCAACCCAGACAGTGCCAATTTTGGTAAAGCCGTATTGAGCGTAATCAATGTTGGGCAAAGCGCGCATGGGAAGCTCTGAGGAGAGAGCTCCTTTAGGAGAGTCTACCCATACTTCATCTCGATCGTCATGCATCAAGCATCGGCCAAGAGCTGAAAATTCCTGGCTGCTGACAAAAATATCGCAAGATGCTTGCACTTCAACGTATTTACCATTTGGGGATACAATTTTGTACACCTTAGCTCCCTCTGGAGCGTATGTTCCAAACAATGAGCTAGCTCCTTCAACTGCGCGAAAAGACATTTAAGACTCCTGGTTAAAATAATCCCGAAAATCGACGAAAGATATTACTGGGATAGGTTCAAGTGCGGAAATTATAGAAAGATGGAGGATGATTTGTCAATTGAGTTTCACGGGAAGAGACGCGTAAATTTCTCTTGTTAAAACTCATGCGTTTTAATCATCTGCCCCACTAAGATAGATGTGGTTTCGTTTCTAAAAAAGGACTCTATGACAACTGCAACATCGAATTGGACATTTAAAGCTGAAAACGACACGACACGTGAAGTGGCCAAACTCTCCGTCGAAACTGTTTCCGATACACAAGGGCCTATAGGACTCGCATTTAGAGCCTGGCGATTAGTTGAGGGAATTGATCGCAGATTTTCTGACGTATACTTCAATGCTATAAGAGGAAAAGCGCATTTAAATGTCGATCAAGCGATGTGCGATCAAGTTTATGGCCATAAAGGGATTTCCCGTGGCGCCCTATCCGAATGCAGCTGTGAATTACTCCATCGCGTGAACCATCCTCAAACGCGCCTCAATTATGAAAATCAAGCCATCCAGTCCATCCTCAAGATTATAGGAAAGGAGCAGCCATTTCGCGTGAATATTGCATTCTTTCGCCCTGGCGAACTGCTTGAAGTAGAGGTTCTGCTATTCCGGTTGCTTAACGAGCTAATTAGACAAAATGCGAAGGGAAAAATTGCCCTATACCTCATCGATCATCAATATGACCTTCCTGTACTGCAGGCAAATCATACGACGAATTTTCCCAGTGCTGTAGCAGGTGCAGGCTATATACGCCAATTCTTAACTGAAATGTGCGGATGCTTGCCTCCATCGATCGTGTTAGAGGGCATATTTTTTAAAGAATCCAATGAATATACCGCATTGGCAGAACGAGATCCTACGTTTAAGCACCATCTCTTGATCAGTGCAGATGTGCAAGGAGCGAACTTAGCGACTAAAGAGATAGGGAAAAAAGCCGGTCTGGGTGTGGCTCAGCCGATCATATTGAGTAAAACAAAGGTGCCCGATGCGACTTCTCTTCCCAGTGACGGACAGCCAGAATTTACATACAAAATAGATGGCGAGAAGCCGGCCAAGCGCTCTTTGCACCTTCACAGAAGCCTTATGTTTGGATTTGTTGCAGTTGCCGTGATGTGGTCTATGATTCGCTTTGCAAGGCGATAGACACCTAGAGGGTGTCTAGAAATTAAGCTTCTGTCGATTTTTGGGTTCTTTTGAGCCTATTTTCGATTCAAATTGCAGGGGTTATATTGGAGTAAATATTACCCCTGCAATTTGAATCGAAAATCGGCCAAAATAATCCCGAAAATCGACGAAGCCTTAATTCCTAGACACCCTCTTAATCAAAAAGAGCTAGAAAAGGTGTTACGAGGCTGCTAGAAGTCAGAAAAGAGTAGGGAGGGTTTTTTACGTGGCCAATAATAGGGCTGTCAAAGCGCTTTCTGCCCATGATGCGTCCGCTTGGACTAATAATTTGAGCAGAATATTTATTTGCGACACACACAGAGTAGTCTGGCAGCAAAAAGGCGCTTCTGATTTCTGTTAGGAATACCGGAAGGATTTTTTGGCATTCGCCATGGGTGTTAAAGAGATAGACGCAATTTTTTCGTCGATCTACTTCTTTCGGGTTCCAAATTAATAGAGTTTTGTATTTCGGATCGTAATAAAATTCTGGCTCAAAATTAATATCGAGACTAACAGGAGAGTGATTTTTGACAGCCCCGCCTTCGCCTAAATGGACCAGGAATAGACGGGATTTCCCATCATCAATTGGTTTTGCGTAGAGAAAGCACATTTCATTTTCGAAACGGACCGGCTGGAAAATCTGTTCGCCAGTGAGTTTCTCGCCAAGATCGATTAGAAGTGTTCTTCCCTCTTCTTCAGCTTTGTAGATCTTCCCATCGTCACGAAATAACAATATGGGGTTGCCTTTACAATCTACATAAGGAAGGATAAAGCCCTTCGTTAATTTCTCGGCATCTAATTCAACTGGTGGTCTTCCTGCAGCAAGTGCGCTCTTAAAATGTCCCGCTACTCCGGCCATTTGAGGGAACTCATCCTGTGAAAAGGAGTACATTTTCATCACTCTTGCTGTGGTCTTGTCTGTTATGTCCCAAATCTTATAGGTAATGCGCTCTTTGAGAATATCTATTTCCATAGTATGCACTTGCTGATCTGAAATGAAGCAAACCATAGCAGGGGGTTTTTGCCCAGTTGCTAGAAATTGTTGAGCATGGACAGCGAGGGCTGGAGGCATTAATGGAAGAAGAGGTTCTAAAGAAAATGCTGGGGGAAATGCAAAAGTAGATAAAATCGATGGAAAAATAGGAGAAGGTTCATCACGGCGGAATGTAGTTGGGATAATATCCATTAAAAGAGTAATTTTCATCGAAGCAGGACTATACGTTTCGCGAGTTAATTTAAACTCTTGAAAAAATGAGTCGTCGAATTTGTGTCCACGAATACTTTTCCAAATTCCTTGAAAATCAGATGCAGGCTGAAGAGGAATATGGGGATAGCATTTTTCCAAGAAAATTTTAAACAGCCTCCCATCATGGGTAAGAGTCCAGTAGCGTTTAGCTACTTGCCCGACAACAAAAATATCACCGACAGATAATTTCCCGAGCACTTCAATGACTAGATTTTCTGGAAGATTATCGAGCAATTGGAACGTGGTTGTTTCAGTTTCTTGAGGGAAATATAGATACGTACTCCCCGCTTGTGTCCGCACTTCAAATTTTTTACCTTCCTGCGCGGCTTTTTCAATTTGTTTAGGGAGTGAGGGATTGTTTTTTAAATCAATATTCGCTGGTAGCAGCTGCTGAACTTGTGGAGAAATGGCTATAGGTAATGGAAGTGGTTGCTGCACGGGCGGCGGTGCTTGTGATAATAGCTCGCCGAGTTCAGCTTCGGAATAGATCTGTTGATAACCCTGATTATGAGATGGGCAACAATATGAAAATAATCTTGTAATAAACGACATAATTAATCCTCTTTTTTCTAAAATTATATCAATAATTTTTGTTAATTTCAATAAATAAAACTGTTTAGTTATTGCTGTCTCTTTTACGCTTCTTAAGTGGCTTAGGTTCTTCGGTTTTAGCCCCAAGATCAAGCTCAAAGATGCAGCTAGAGGCGCGGTTAACAGTCTTGATCCAGGCAGAGTGAGCGGTCACTTCTAGCTCCTGGATGCGGGGGAGGATGCCTTTAAAGAATGAAATCCCCTGATTATAGGCAGATACTTGTAGTTCGTTACAGGTAGTGGCAGCAAAGAGCTGTCGACTGATGAGTTTTGCTTCGTAAAATTTCTTAGAGGTGCTGCCTCCAGCATTATGCAGACATTGACCTGCATGATTCCAGACCTGAATCGTATTTTGTGCAAGTGTAATGAGGCGATCCTGTTTAGCGTGCATCTGCTCGATTGCTGTTACTCCAATGATAAATGGTCCTTTCACTCCACTGGGATCGAGCGTCCAGACTTTGGACTGATTCTCGTGCGATATGGCTATGCAGAGCACATCGCGGGAAACAAAAGCCCATTTTTGCCCGATGGGAAAATCAAATAGGGTGCGTGTGGGTGGCTTTGGTAGATCGAGAAAAACTCTTTTGGTGCGCTCATCGACGAGCTGCATTTGCTCATTCAGACAGATCAGAGAAAGCGCACCGGTTGTTTCTCTTTGCGCATAGACAAAAGGATGCTTGGTGTCTAAAGACTGCATTTTGCATGTGCGACGCTTTAAATCGATTTTCGTATTGTCCCAATATTCAATCTGTTTCGTTTCCATATTGAAGCCGGCGAAGAAGGTGGAATCAGCACATACAGTTTCATACTTTAAACGGTTGTGATACGACAACGTCATCTGTCGATGTTTTTCTGTGAATAGTCCCTCCACTGTTAAATAGGTGATAGTTTTGGATGGGACAAATGTGTAGATATGCGTATGAGGAGCGTGAAGCTGCTCTTTAAAATGAAAATGGGGAACACTTTTAAGGAACTGGGCTTTCCAGCAGAGCTTGATGAGGTGTCCAAGGACAAAAGGGGGCTTCTCCAAAGGGACATAGCGTGCAAAAAGTTGAGGTAGGAGAGATGCAATCTCCTGATTTGCTTGCTTGTGGAGTCTCGCGGCTCGCCCCAAATCGAATGGATCGAGATAGAGCCAGATCAAATAACGGAGTTCAGGAGGTAGACTGGTAAGCGCGCTCATCTTTCTTCTGGGTTAAGGTAGAGACTGCCCAGATGGAAAAGGCGCTGATGAAAAAGCCTGGCACCATGGGATCGATATGGAGAGAGAGGTGCTTGTCGATAAAGCCCCAGACGCCTGCGGTAAAGGCTCCGGAAAGGATGCCTGCCCACGCGCCGTAGCGGTTGACTTTTTTGCTGTAGAGAGAAAAGAGCATAAGTGGCCCGAACGCCGAACCGAGTCCCGACCATGCGAAGAGAACAAGGTTGTAGATCGAGCTGATCTTGAAGAAGGCGATCAGGAATGCGAGTGCACCCACGAAGAGGATGCTGAGGCGAGAGACCCAGAGCTGCTTTTCAGGAGAGCCGCCCTTGGCTAAGTCTTCTGCAAACGTTGAGGCGACGACGAGAATCTGCGAACACATCACATTGATCGCTGCGGCGAAAACGGCGCAGAGGATGAGGCCGACTAGGAAGGGATGGAAGGAGGTCTTGACCATCTCGATAAAGACAAGCTCAGGTTCGATGGTTCCTTTTGCAAAGAGCGCGGTTCCGACGAGGCCGACGAGGGTCGCTGCGGCAAGTGAAATCAGCATCCAGGAGAGGCCGATCAGCTTCGAGCGCGGGATCTCATCGGGATTCTTGATGCCCATGAACTTGGTGACGATGGCCGGCTGGCCAAAATAGCCGAGCCCCCAGCCGAGGACCATGATGAGCGCCTGGATCACGCCTTGAGAGGAGTTGTGGGGAATCAATGGCGTTGAGGTGATGGTGATGCCTTTGCTGAAGATGAGGTAGAGAGGCACTGCGACGATCACGCCCATGAGGAAAAGTCCTTGGAAGAGATCGATGCGCGCCAGAGTCAGGTAGCCGCCAAAGAAAATATAGGGAATCACGATCACGAGGCCGATCAGAAGCCCCCATTGATACGGAATACCGAGCAAGCTCTCCATGTTTCTCCCCATGCCGACGAGGCCTGAAGAGATGTAGATCGTGTAGAAAATAAAGCAGATCGCAACGGTCGTCAGACGCATCCTGCCGCTATGGTCGGAAAAGCGCTTCTCGAAGAAGGAGGAGAAGGTCAAGCTGCCGGTCTGTTCTGTCATGCGGCGGATTTTCGGAGCGATGTACTGCCAGTTGAGCAGCATGAAGAGGAAGACGCCGATCGCCACCCAGCTTCCCGATAGGCCGGTAGAAAAGACAAGTGCGGGATACGCCATGAAAAGCCAGTTGCTCATGTCGCTTGCTTGTGCAGAAAGCGCTGTTTGCCAAGGCCCGAGCGAGCGGTTGCCGATGATGAAGTCGCTCTTATTTTTAGAGTAGACGCTGATGCCTATGGCGAGGACTACTGCGAAGTAGAGGAGGATGGCAATTGTCTCGTACATAAGACCTCTAGGCTTTCTGTTGTTTGGCGGTGAGGTGCATCCAGAAGGGGAAGGAGTTCTTCTAGACGGACCACTTCCACGGGGAAGAGGGAAGATAATACCTTTTTGAGATTTATCAGGAAAGCCTCTTTGTCAGGGTGGAAGTCTTTGAGGCGGCAGAGGAAGTCGCTATGGGAGCGTCCGTCGCGGTAGGGAGGAGTCTTCTTGGGGTGGAGCAGGTAGTCCATCATCTCAGGAGAGTAGTCCCAGAGAAAGGTGGAGTGGTGCAGCCAGCGCTCCTTGCGCAGGTACTGGGCGTTGCCGCCGCACTTGCGCGCGCCGATCACATAGTCGTTCTCCCGCAGGTGGAAGTCGTCGATCTGCAGCGCCTCGCGGTAGATCCCTTCGGTCCAGCGCATGATCGGCTCGGGGTAGCAGGGAAAGGAGCAGTGCTCTTTCTGCGAGATGAAGGAGATGAAGAGCGTCGACTCATCGACTACGACCGTTCCGCCGCCGCTAAAACGCTTGATGAGCGGGATCGGCTTTTCCTGGAGCTTGGGGCTGACGAGTTCTTCCGGTTTGCCGGAAATGCCCATCACGATCGCAGGGGAAGAGCCCTCGTTGATGATGCAGAAGGTGCGCGTGTCGAGGCGCAGCAGCGCTTCTTCGAGCTGCAGCTGTTTGAAGATGGGATAACCTTTAAGATGCAGGAGTATCATAGTGCTTCTTAATTGAAATCATGAGGATAGAGAGATCGGCGGCCGTCACTCCTGAAAGGCGCGACGCTTGGCCGAGGTTTTGTGGACGCACTTTGAGCAGCTTTTCGCGGGCTTCTGTGCGCAGCCCTGTAATCGTGGTGTAGTCGAGCGCGGGTGGGATCGCGATCTTTTCGACATCGTCGAGGCGAGCCACTTCGCTCGCTTGGCGCTCAATGTAGCCTGCGTATTTGAGCTGCAGCTCGATCTGGCGGTTGATCTCTGTGCCATGGTCGAGCACGATCGCTGGAAATTGCGCAATTAACTCGTCGTAGCGCACTTCTGGGCGGCAGAGCATCTGCGCAAGGCTGACAGATTGCGTGAAGTTTTTTTGCAGGGCAGCGATCTGGTTTTTAATCGCGCTCTCCTTAGCGAGCAGAGTCTGGTAGCGCTCTTCGTCGATCAGTCCCAGCTGATAGCCGTAGCCGCGCAGGCGCAGGTCGGCGTTGTCTTGGCGCAGCAGCAGGCGATGCTCGGCTCTGCTGGTGAACATGCGGTAGGGTTCGCTGTGGTCTTTTGAGATCAGTTCATCGATCATGACACCGATATAGGCTTCAGAGCGTTTCAAGACGAAGGGTTCTCTGCCGAGGATTTTATTTGCTGCGTTAATTCCGGCGATAATGCCTTGGCCTGCCGCTTCTTCGTATCCCGTCGTGCCGTTGATCTGTCCTGCGAAGAAGAGTCCGGGAACAAGTTTCGTCTCGAGTGTGAGTTTGAGCTGCCCACTCACTGCGTAATCATATTCGATCGCGTAGGCCGGGCGCATCACTTCCGCATGTTCGAGGCCGGCTGCGCTGTGCAAGATGCGGAGCTGGACGTCGAAGGGAAGAGAAGAGGAGATGCCATTGACGTAGATCTCATCCGTGTCCAAGCCTTCGGGCTCGAGGAAGATCTGGTGGCGCTCTTTGTCGGGAAAGCGTTTGATCTTCTCTTCGATAGAGGGGCAGTAGCGCACGCCGATGCCTTTGATCGTGCCCGAGTACATCGGAGAGCGGTGGATATTGTCTTGGATGACCTGTTTTGTCTCTGGACCGGTGTAGGTGATGTGGCAGGGAACTTTTGGCAAGCCCTTTTCTGGAGCATCGAAGGAGAAGCGCACGCCTTCATCGCCGGGCTGTGCTTCGGTTTTAGAAAAGTCGATACTGCGGCGGTGGATGCGTGGAGGAGTGCCGGTTTTCAAGCGGCCCAGTTTGAATCCGAGAGCTTCCAGATGCGCGGAGAGACCGACAGAGGGCTTGTCGCCGGCTCTTCCACCGTCGAACGATGTCTCGCCGATGTGGAGTTTGCCACGCATAAAAGTGCCTGCAGAGAGCACGACAGATTTGCCGCGGTAGCCGATTCCCTCGAGGGTTTTGACACCTTTAATCTCACCATTTTCGATGACAAGCTCTTCCGTTGTGCCCTGCTTGATAAAGAGGTTAGGGATCTGTTCGAGCCTGCGCTTCATGGCCATCTGATAAGCGAATTTATCCGTTTGCGCGCGCGGCGACCAGACGGCGGGGCCTTTGGAGGCATTTAACATGCGGTACTGGATAGCGCACTGGTCGGCGATCTTGCCCATGATGCCGCCGAGGGCATCGATCTCGCGCACGATGTGGCCTTTGGCTGTCCCGCCGATAGCAGGATTGCAGCTCATCTTGCCAATCGTGTCGAGGCTCATCGTGAGAAGCAGCGTGCGTGCGCCTATTTGCGCAGACGCGTGAGCCGCTTCGCAGCCGGAATGACCCGCTCCGATAACAATTACATCAAATTCTTCTGGATAGAACCACATGGTTATATGAGCCTCTCTCTTTCGCTAGCGAGAGAGAGAGGTCTAATTAACTTTTCTTATGACGATCGCGACGACGGCGTTTTTTGCGCTTGTGCTTAGCAATCTTTGACCGTCTCTTCTTCTTAACAGACGACATTCTCAATCCTCTAAAAACTACAGGTTACTGATCTTAACCGATTCCATCTCTCATTGCCACAATTTTTTGGCGTGAAGTTATATGTTGACACATCGTTGTGGCTTTAATATGGTGGCCTCATGGAGGAATTATGAAAAAATCTTTAGCAGTATCTGCACTGCTTTTAGCCTACGCTTCTCAGGTTGCGGCAGAATCTAGCGAAACTCCCTGTTACGAAGAACGGAGTGGTGGCTTCACAGTTTATGGCGCCTATCTCTTATGGGAAGTGATCCAGGATGGAATGACATATGCTGAGACACTGCCAGGTGGTGTTCAGGGGATCATAGATGCCATCATGAGTGGTGGTAGCACCGTGGTTCTGAATGAAAAGATATTTATCGACGAACCGCAATCGAAATGGAAATCGGGCTTTAAGGCAGGAATTGGTTATGAAGGATGCTCGCGCTGGGATATCGATCTGGTGTGGACACGGCTGCATGAAAAAATCACATCGTCAGTTTCTGACATAAATAATGGAATTATTCCGTCTGAAATTATCCTCGCCTCACTCATTGGCATCATAGCAAATCCAACTATTACAGGGTTTTCCCACGAGGCGATCAGCAACTGGAAATTTACATTCGATACGCTTGATTTTCAAATCGGCCAAACAGCGACATTGGGGAACTGTTTTGACCTGCGTGGTGCAGTCGGAGTAAAAGGCGCTTGGATTAAGCAGCATCAGTTTACGAACTATCTCGGTTTTACGATCATGGACGCCCCTATCACCATCGAAGTGTTCAAGAAGAATGAGTTCCGCGCTGTGGGTCCGAGTTTTACACTCGATGGCTCCTTGCAGCTCGGCTCATATTTCAGCCTAAATGGCGGAATTACAGGTGCGTTCCTCTATGGAAAAACGCACGCGGATATTTTCCCTGTGGCCATATTCGGAACGAACATGATCGATGTGGATGTGATCTCTACGAGAAAAAATCGCATTAAACCGATGGTGGATGCCTTTGTCGGCATCGATGTCCATACCGATTTCTGTGATGATTGGCGCGTTGCAGTCGGAGTGGGTTATGAGGTGCAGTACTGGTGGAACCAGTTCATCGTCCCTCTATCCTTTGAAACGAGCATCCTTGGTCCTGTCACGGCGCATGGCGACCTTGTCCTGCATGGTTTAACCGCCTATGCAGCCTTGACATTCTAATTTTATTTATATCGCCCTGTATTTAACAAATAGTATAAAATATGGGGCGATGATTAATTTATGCAACTGTTCCGAACAAAATAAACTTTATTTTCAATCGGCTGCTCTCGCTGCTGGTGGAGTAGTGGCTTCCTGTGCCGTTGTAGCTCTTGCTGCTGCAGTGGCTTACGTGGCAGCGCATGCGTTTATTGCCCTTGTAGCTGCACCCAATCTCGCCTTCGTTATTTTTGCTGCAGGCGCAGGGATTACAGCGGGCCTTACCTGTGGAATTACGCTGATGAAGGTCATTTGGGATAAGTGCTTTGTAGGCGCATACAAGATTTTGTACCCTGAACAAGATGCGCGGCTAACTACCCCAAAACCCACGGGCGACAAAACAGAACTTTACATGAAAGCCCTCGGTCTCAGTGCTTTAGGCGTAGCAGCCGCGGCTGGAGTCCTTATTCTGGCCGCAGCAGTATCCACTGTAGCTATGTTCGTCCTACTTATGTGCCTCCACGGTCTCGGCGAGCCATTCCTGGCGATTGCCTTCGTTGGAGGAATTATTATAGGCACGATCGCCGGCCTCGCTACAATGCAAGCCATCTGGGAGTCGGTCTTTACTCCGGCCTATGATGCTTGGGCACATGCGCTAGCAAAATAATTCATATTCTTGTTTTTCCAATTTAAGCCCCACAATATCTTAGAAACTATCCTTGTGTTGATCCGCGGCGTTTGCTATTCTTAAACGCAGCGGATTAGACGTGAAACCATGTTTAACCCGCGGCATTAATGAGTCGTTAACGCCGCGGCTCCGACAAGGATATTTTATATCCATGACCTTTAGTTGCTTAGGTGTCTTCCAAGCGTAAAAAAACGGAGTGTTCATGAAAGACGAGAATGATAAACAGGCCAATCGTTCTGGAAAGATCATTGGGCGCTTAAAGGAACAAAAAATCCTAAGAGACCATCTTACTTCGCACAGGGCGGAGTTTATTGCGCTCTATGGACGTCGTAGAGTGGGCAAAACTTACTTAGTTAAAAATCTTGTGGATTCCTTTCCATGTGTGTTCTTTCATGTAACTGGGCTTCAAAAAGGATCGTCTCAAGAACAGCGAGAGGAATTTGCAAAGCAAATTGGACAAACCTTTTATTCAGGCGCACCCCTTATACCAAGAGAACGCTGGAAAGATACATTCGAAGATCTTACTCAAGCTATTGCAAAAGTTCCAACGAACAAAAAGATAGTCCTATTTTTTGATGAACTCCCATGGATGGACAGTCCTCGTTCAAAATTGCTTACGGCGTTGGATTTATATTGGAACCGTTACTGGGTTTTTGATAATCGGCTTAAATTGATTATATGCGGATCTGCAACCTCTTGGATTATTGATAACATTATCAATAACAAAGGAGGGTTGCACAACCGGGTGACCCGCACCGTTCAGCTAATGCCGTTTACTCTCCAGGAGACAGAAAGCTATTTAACGGAATATCGAATCAATCTTAAGCATCGACAAATTCTTGACCTTTACAGCGTTTTGGGCGGGGTTCCTCTCTATTGGTCTTTCATAAAAAAAGGATTGTCGGCTCCTCAATGTATTGATGAGTTGTGTTTTCAGCAAAATGGAGCATTAGTAAAAGAATTCGGACGCCTCTTTGCTTCGCTGTTTGAAGATCCCAAACCCTATACAGACCTCATTAGGATTATTGCGAAACACCGATATGGAATTGGCCAAGCCGAGTTAATCGCTAAAGCCAAGCTGCCAGATGGAGGACATACGGTAAAACGCCTTCAACAGTTAGAAGAAGCCGGCTTTATCACAAGTCTTGTTCCCTATGGCCATAAAGACAAAGGAGTCTATTATCTAATTGATGATGAATACAGCCTGTTTTATTTGCATTGGATAGAGCCCAACATGAAAACAATTACCAAAAAAGCTACAAATGAAGGGTTTTGGGTATTGCAATCCCAACGACCTAGCTGGAAAACATGGGCTGGGTATGCATTTGAATCGATATGCTATAAACATATCGCTCAGATTTCACATGCTTTAAAAATTAGTCCTGGAGCGACGATAGGCACTTGGCGTTTTGTCCCAAGAAGCAAGAATGATGGCGAAGGGACACAAATCGACCTACTGTTTGATCGCCCCGATGGCGCGATTACGATTTGCGAGATCAAATGTTCTGATCAACCTTTTGCAATCGACAAAGCATATTCTCAGGTTCTTACAAAGAAGGTAGAGGTTTTTCGAAAGCAAACAAGAACCAAAAAACAGCTATTTCTTGCTATGATTACTACCTTTGGCCTCAAACCTACTATTTATTCCGAGGAACTCGTTACTAATGAAGCCAAACTTGAAGACTTCTTCGAAGAAAGAGGCTTCTATTGAATTAGTCCGGTGAAAAGGCGGCGAATGCATCCGCTTTTTCCTTCTTATCACCTTGGGTTCCCACAGGTGTGTAGTTCGCAAACTGTGCAAGCTCCTTGCGGAATGCTAGATTGACGGTTCCAATGCCGCCATGGCGGTTTTTGGCGACGATTAGTTCGGCAAGACCTGGCTTGTCGTAGGGATCGTAATATTCTCGCCTGAGTAGAAACATCACAAGATCCGAGTCCTGCTCCAAGCTTCCCGATTCGCGCAAGTCGCTCATCATCGGACGGTGGCCCGTGCGCTCTTCCACTTTACGCGAGAGCTGCGAGAGGCAGAGGATCGGAATGTTGAGTTCACGAGCCAGTGTCTTAAGCATACGCGAGATTTCTGAGATCTCATTTTGGCGGTTTTCCATACTGCGCACGCTGCCTGAGCCCACAAGCAGTTGCAAGTAGTCGATGACGAGAAAGCCGATGCCATACGACTCCTTCATGCGGCGCGCACGGGCGCGCAGGTCGGTGATTTTAAGGCCAGGCTGGTCGTCGATCACCATCGTATACTTCTGCATGAAATTCACGCATGAGACGATGCGCTGATATTCGTTTCCAGAGAGCGATCCGGTTTTAATTTTGTCTGACTCGACTTCCGATTGCGAACAGATGATGCGGTGCAGGAGCTGGTCAGCGGTCATCTCGAGAGAAAAAATGCCGACGGGCATGCCTGTTTTGAAGCAGACATTTTCTGCGAGATTGAGCGCAAGTGCGGTTTTTCCCATCGCGGGTCTCGCAGCCAGAATCATCAGATTGGAAGGCGCAAAGCCGTCGATCATCTTATCGAGATCGATGAATTGCGTGGGGATGCCGCTTATAGCATTTTCATCGGGTCTTCTTGATAGAAAGCGCTCCTGGCGCTTCTGTAGATCATCTAGATAGGGAAGATTTGTACTCGCTTTACTGCCCGACAAGAGGTCGCTAATCGTGATCCCAGCATGCGGGTTGGCAGCTTGGCTGATTTCAAAAAAGCGCTGCTGAGCAACGTCTAGAACGCCATGTACATCCTGAGGATTATCTAGAGCCTCTTTTTCCACCTGCTGCGCAGCGAGAATCATGCGGCGCAAGAGTGCTTTATTGCGCACGAGCTCAGCATATTCTTCAACATAGGCTGCGGTGCCCGCATATTGCGCGAGGCCTGTCAGGTAGGAGAGACCGCCGATTGCGTCGAGTTTCTCTTGGCGCTTGAGCTCCTCTCCGATGAGGTGCACGTCAGCTGGTTTGTCCTTGCGGAAGGCGCTTTTCAGTGCCTGGAAGATGATCTTGTGTTCGGAGTAGTAGAAGTCATGCTCGTCGAGCATATCTGCAGCGACGTTGAGGCTGTTGATGCTGGTGAGCATTGAGCCGAGGACGATCATCTCCGATTCTTTCGAGTGAGGAGGAGCTTTTATGTGGTCTTGCATCCTACCAACTTAGCGCATGATGCTGTTTGTAGGAAAGAGGCCATCTGCTTTTTCGTGCCCGTGCCCGTGAGCGTGCCCGTGCCCGAAAAATATTCTTGCCATTTAGAATATATTTTTTTCAAGGAAGTGACATTTTCGGGCACGGGCACGCACACGGAAAGTGGCACGGAAGAGGGTGGGATCGGAAAGAGAGGGATTTGAACCCTCGGTACCCTTATTAGGGGTACGCGTCCTTAGCAGGGACGTGCCTTCGGCCACTCAGCCATCTTTCCACAGGGGGCTATCTTAGCTTCAAAACGCGTTTTTCATCAATCTGAACCTATCCCGATAATATCTTTCGTCGATTTTCTGGATTATTTTGGCCGATTTTCGATTCAAATTGCAGGGGTAATATCAACTTCGTATATGACCCCTGCAATTTGAATCGAAAATCGGCTCAAAAGAACCAGAAAATCGACTGAAATTTATTATCGGGATAGGTTCCTATTCGTAAAGGAGAGCAGTGGTCAGAGGCTGCCCGTTGAAGGCGTTAAAATGGCTGGTCTTGAGAGCCCCCGAGGGGAGCTGAACCACTATACTATAGACGGGAAGGTAGACTTCGGTCGACTTGCGGATCGAAAAATGGGGCCCGAAAGCCGTGCTCGCCATCTTTTCCACCTGGGCTTTGGAGAAGTGGCGCACAACGCGCGACGCCTGCTTATACATTTTCGTGATCAGCTTATCCGGAGCACGTGTTTCAGGCACACGTGTGAGTTTGGGGTTTTGCAGGTGGAGGCGGTAGCGATCGCCCACTTCGATCAAAAGATTTTTCTTAAAGCAGCCGCGCACCCACGCTTCAAAAAGAGGAGTGTCGAGATGGGGGTAGTCTTCGCCAAGTTTTTCGATGAGATGCACGCGTTCGCAGTTGCCGCCCTTACGCGCGAGTGCGCTGATGATCTTGAACTCGTGCGGTAGTGTGTGCGAGCGGATGCAGTCGCCAAATCCGTGTGTCTTCTCCCAGCTTGTCGCATCGAGTACCATTTCACCATCGGTAAGATCCCAGATCAGGAGACTCTCTCTGCTCTTCTTTTTAGAGGCGTATTTCGCTTCTATAAGCAGATAGGGATAGAATTTCAGAGACGATTCAATAATGCGCGCGCCCTTCTCTTTCAAGAGGCGCTTCTGCTGCAGCTCCACGATCTGCTCGATCTGGTAGTGGATTTCAAAACCGCGCGCTGCACGCATCGAGAGCAGCTGTTCAGCCTTATTTTTCAAGTCGGGTTGACGGTCGGAATACCAGTAAAGGCCTCCAGCGCCCAGTGCGAGAGTGATAAGGAGATAGATCAGTTTCATGTCAGTATACTATATTATTTCAGCTATTCGTTTCAAAAAAAAGGGAGGGCTATGCTAACCACAACCTAACGAAAATTGTCCATTTGGACTGCGTCAAAGCCCCGGGGTAGAGGGCGCCTCCAAATTAAGCTTCTGTCGATTTTTGGGTTCTTTTGAACCTATTTTCGATTCGATTTGCAGGGGTAATATCAACTTCGTATATGACCCCTGCAAATCGAATCGAAAATAGGCCAAAATAATCCCGAAAATCGACGAAGCCTTAATTGGAGGCGTCCTCCTAGTCCCGTGTAAAAGGGGTAGTATTAATGCAATACAACCCCTTTTACACGGGCCTAACCGCGGGAGCTTTCACGCAACTCCAAATGGACAATTTTCGTTAGGTTGTGGTAAGGTTAATTTTTATGTTGAGGAAGGGGATGCTATTTACCTTGGCCATCGCTCTTTTGTCTGGTGCCACTGCTCTTTATGTGAAAAATGGGCGGTTGGGATTTAAGTCAAAGAAGAAGAGCGCCTCTCAAGTCACAAATGTCGAGGCTTTCCGCCATTTTTGTAAGAATGCGGTGGCAAGCCCGCAGCTGTTCGCTCATTTCAAAAGCGATCCTATCTACACGCTTTTTTACGAGAATGCGAGCGAAGAAGAGGGTCGAGTGCATCTCTCCCTGATCGGTCAGCGCACGCCTGAACTGCTATCGCCTGCTATTTTAGAAAAAGTGAGCCTAAACGATACGTTAGGAAGCCCTAAAACATATCACTTCGAAGGTGCGGGAACCTTTTCTCCTACGACTTTGCGCTATTTAAAAGTGGCGAGCGATCTCAAGAGATCTTTTCAGTCTCTCGATGGGATGAAGATCATCGAAATCGGCGGCGGATACGGGGGTCAGTGCAAGATTCTCTTCGATCTATTCGATATCGCAAGCTACACCATTATTGATCTGCCCGAAGGACTGGAACTTACGAAAAAATATCTTCAGGCGCTCGGAGTGACGAGCCGCGTCCATTTTCTAAAGCCCACCCAGGTGGAGTCTCAAGAATGCGATCTTCTCATCAGCAACTATGGATTCACCGAGTCGAGCGCCGCATTGCAGAGCCACTATTTTGACGCCTTGCTGCGCCGCGCACCGCGCGGATACATGACGTGTAACTTCTTTTATAAGCACTTCCGCGTCCGCCCTTGGACAAAAGAGGGCCTCTTAAAAAAACTCTCTTCCCTTCCCATTAAAATGCATGTCCTTCCCGAAGAGCCTCAGATAGGCGAAGAGAATTTTGTCGTCATCTGGAGTCCTGCCACGGCTGAGGTTCTGTGATCTTTCAGGATCGCAGAGAAGCGGGGCAGAAACTCGCTCAGCAGATGCAGCATCTCCACCACGCGAAAGACACGATCATTTTAGGACTTGCCAGAGGCGGTGTTGCCGTAGCAGCAGAACTGGCAGAGTCTCTGCATCTTCCTTTCGATGTTCTTGTTGTCCGCAAGATTGGCGCTCCGGGAAACGAGGAGTTGGCCCTGGGCGCTGTAGCGAGTGTCGGTGAGCCTGTCTTCAACGAGCATCTGATCGCGCTTTTGGGCGTTTCTCCCGAGTACTTGAAGAGTTCTGTGGAGCGCGAGCGGGAGAAAATCAAACAGCGCCTGGCGCTCTATCTTGGAGGGCGCAAGGCACCCGTCCTTAAGGGCAAGACAGTTGTTATAGTCGACGATGGCATTGCAACCGGTGCGAGCATGCGCGCTGCGATACAAGCCGTTAGAAGTGAAAAGCCTACAAAAATTATCCTTGCAGTTCCCGTTGCCGCGCCCGATTCTCTTTCGGCGCTACGTTCTTTAGTCGATGAAACGATCTGTCTATACAGTCCCTCTTTTTTTGAAGCGGTAGGCGCTTTTTATAAGCATTTTGAACAAGTCAGCGATGAACAAGTTCAAAATATCCTTGAAAAGTAATTATTTTAATCGTAGTGCTTAACTAAATGGTAAGGCTAAGTTTATTGCTTTTGTCACTGGCGTCGGCTGCGCTGATCGCCGATCAAGATATCTGCTCTTGCTGCGAGAATCCACCTAAGGTAGCTGCTTTTTCATTAAACCATCGCGAAGCCAAAGGCATCGGTTATGAGAAGGGCTACACCTCGCTCGACTTTTTCTACGCGCAGGCCGTTAACCCTTGCATCGTTCCTTTTTTCGACTTCCGCGCCCACATTTTCAATGATGGCAAGGCGGCCTTCAACACCGGTATCGGCGCCCGCTGGCTCCTCCAAGAGAGCGATGCCGCCCTTGGGATCAACGGCTATTGGGACTTCCGCACGGCCGAGCACACCTCCTTTAGCCAAGCAGGCCTTGGCCTCGAAGCACTCTGGCCGCGCTGGGATATCCGTCTGAATGGCTACGCGCCGTTTAATCGCACCAAGCGCAACTACCGCTCGGGCTTCTTCGGCTTTAGCGGCAATAGCGCCCTATTTTATAAGAAATATGAGCTGGCGCTCTGGGGTAGCGATCTTTCGGTCGGCTA
>Ga0207093_1016_pt1 | contig 44076 bp, 41 predicted proteins | sample Alteio_BWMinHeat_89_FD_153519 | JGI IMG/M metagenome (GOLD analysis project Ga0207093, IMG submission 153519) | Enriched cells from forest soil in Barre Woods Harvard Forest LTER site, Petersham, Massachusetts, United States -... | ecosystem: Environmental > Terrestrial > Soil > Temperate forest >... | reverse complement strand
AGCGAGAGCCGCGACACTTGCAACAATATCGGATGTGCGTCGTAATTGTAAATTTAAAATATCATCGGTTTTTTTTATTTTATGTGTTGCCACATTATCACAAGTGTAATCACTGACTGCAGCAGCACTCATGAAAACATCGCAAGCGGCGATTTCTTGCATAACAGCATCATACATGTCTTTTGCACTAACAACATCGATACTCGTTACCCTATCGGGTTTAGCCAGTGCAACCGGCCCGCTAATCAATGTGACACTAGCGCCCGCATCACGTGCTGCTTCGGCGAGAGCATAACCCATTTTTCCCGAACTCGCATTACTAAAATAACGTACTGGATCCACGTATTCGCGAGTGGGGCCGGCGGTGATTAGTATATGTTTGCCAGCGAGCAAATCTTTTTTAAAAAGTGCGGCGACATGCTCAATAATTTCTAACGGTTCTAACATACGACCAGGCCCTACGTCACCACACGCTTGGCTACCTTCAGCAGGCCCTACAATATGAAAACCTTTTTGCTGTAAGGCTTGCAGATTTTCCTGCGTCGCCGTATGCTTCCACATCGCTTGATTCATCGCTGGCGCAAACACGATAGGCGCTTTGCTCGCAAGACAAATGGTTGTCAAAAGATCGTTAGCTTCACCGTGCGCAATACGCGCTATGCAATCAGCACTCGCCGGAGCAATCACAATCACATCTGCCCAACGTGCGAGTTCAATATGCCCCATGGCGGCTTCTGCTTTTAAATCAAAAAGATCATCGTGCACAGCATTGCCTGATACAGCTTGCATAGTCAGTGGTGTAATAAATTCTTTTGCACTCTGGGTCATGACTACGCGCACGTTAGCACCTGCCTCGCGTAAACGACGGGTGAGATCTGCACTCTTATAAGCTGCAATACCGCCTGTCACCCCCAACACGATTTGCTTATTTTTTAACATCGCCATCTCACAAAAATTTTACACATGATAACGAAGGAGGCTGCTCATGACAATCGCTAATTGGCCAATTAACGAACAACCGCAAGAAAAGTTACTACAGCATGGTGCTAAACACTTGTCAGATGCTGAGTTATTAGCCATTTTTTTACGAACGGGGATTCGTGGCAAAACAGCATTGGATATTGCGAGAGAATTATTACAAGAATGCGGCGACTTAAAAAAATTATGTTCGATGGAAGCTCATTATTTTTTTCAAAAAAAAGGCTTAGGCAAAGCGAAATACGCCATGCTGAAAGCCGCATTAGAATTAGGAAAACGCTTTCTCTACGAAGAATTACCTCGCGGCACACTACTCAAAAACAGCATGGAAACAAAACGATTTTTACAAAGTCGATTGCAACATTATGCACGTGAAGTGTTTGCCATCTTATTTTTAGATAATCACAATCGCGTCATCACTTTCGAAGAATTATTTTTCGGCACTTTAACGGAAGCCAGCGTTTATCCTAGAGAAATCGTCATTCGCGCACTCGCTCACAACGCTGCCAGAGTCATACTCACTCACAATCACCCTTCAGGAAACCCTGCACCTAGCGAATCCGACTATGCATTAACTGCACAAATAAAACAAGCACTAGCCTTAGTGGATATTGATGTCATTGACCATGTGATTATTGGGCGTGACGAATCGGTGTCGTTTGTGGAAACAGGGGTATTAATAAAATAAAAATATTGCTTATTACTACTATGTATGCTACTATTATTAGTAAGACAAATACTACTATAGGTATTCTTATGCATGCAGAGAAATTATCCATTTCATTACCGCCAAGACTAATCTGTTTTATTAAAGATTACCAAGAGACGCATGATTGTAAAAGCCAATCTGAAGTTATAAAACAAGCACTTAAGCTTTTACGACAAAAAGAACTAGAGAAAGCCTATCTTGCTGCCAACAATGAAACTGACTCTGCATTTGATGTCACTGATATGGATGGCTTAGACGATGAAACGTGGTGAAATTTATTATGCTAATTTAGATCCCACCATGGGATCGGAAATCAAGAAAAAACGTCCTGTATTGATTATTAGCAATGATGCTAATAATAAAATGGCTAATACTATTACAATATTACCCATTACCTCAAATATCACTAAAATTTACCCCTTTGAAGTAGAACTTCCAAGCCATTTGAGTGGTTTAAAAAAAGACTCTAAAATTCAATGCCAACAAATTCGCACTATTTCTAAACTACGCATATCCCCTCCTATCCAAGGCAAAGTAAATACTGCCACCTTGGAACAAATTCAGACAGCTCTGGAGCTACACTTAGATTTTATTTAGCAATAAGCTTGTTTTAGAGCCCAACTTCTGCTATAAATCACGGCCTGCTTTGCGGGAAATAGGAGAGAAAGTCATGTCACAAGTTTGTCAGGTCACGGGGAAACGCCCATTGGTGGGAAATAATGTCTCCCATGCGAACAATAAAACCAAACGCCGTTATAACCCAAACCTACAAGAACGTCGCTTCTGGCTAGAAGACGAGAAGCGTTTTATCAAATTACGTGTCAGCACTAAAGGCTTACGCACCATTGATAAATATGGCATTGAAAAAGTATTGGCTGACATTGCAGAACGTGAAAAAGAAGGTGAATAGTCATGCGTGATAAAATCAAAATGAATTCCACAGGTACTACCAAAGCCGGCAAAAAAACCGGCACATTCCGTACCACCACGAAAAACAAACGTAAAAGCCCAGATAAACTCAAAATGAAATACTACGACCCACGTGCTTTCAACCCTGAAACCGGAAAGACCGGCATGCATGTGATGTTTGAAGAAGGTAAGATCTAAAAACACCCCTCATCCGCCCTTACGGGCACCTTCTCCCACAAGGGGAGAAGGGACTGCTACACTAAGCAATTGCAAATACCGTTATCACATAACAGCACACCCACATCGTCGTGAAATAACTGGCTGTGGTACCACTTCTTGAATATATTTTTTTTCTAATGCATACGCGCGCAATTGATGAGCATTTTCAATCGCCTTCATAAACTGATCCTGAGTAAAAACTAACGCGGGACGGTTTTCACGTACTCGCTTTAGAATATCATGAATCAAATTCGCTGCTTTTTGTGGATCATTATTATCGATAAAAATCTCATGATAATGTTTTAAGATTTCAAACATAAAAACAACATGACCAGAACGTCCAAGACCTGCGGAACAATGCACTAATATTTTTTTACCTTGCAAATATTTCTGAAACTGTTGCCAAAAAAATTCTTTGCGTTCCTCAGTGGATTGTTGAAAAGGCACTCCGTCTTCTCTATTGGGCCAATACTTAGTACCCCGAATATGTTTTACATCAAAATCAATAAAACGCATGTCGGGCAAAGAATAGAATGCAACATTTACTTTAAAATCATTTGGCAACGTTAAGCAAGATTGCAGAATACCATGCGGAACATGAAAATTACCGCTGGTTTCTACCTGCCCTGAAATTCTCTCGATTGAAAATTCAAAATCATCATATTTTTCTTTTTTTCTTTTTTCGCCTGTAAAATAATCCACAAATTCACTGCCTGGCGCATAGTCAATACCAATCTCTCTACCGAGTACTATGACTTCATTGATTCCTTCTTGTTGTATGAGTCGTAGAAGCATTGCCACTTCTTTTGCATCTTGCGGCCCTGCTGTTACAACAAAAGAAGTTCCTTTAATTGCACAAGCATCATAAGAAGGAAATAAGCTCTCTTTAGGTTGAAAATATCGACTTTTTTGGTAAACGTATTTTCTATCACCGTTAGTGTATGCTTTCTCTAGTGCGCCATTGATCTCTTTACCACTTTTAAAAGGCATTTTATTTAATACTTGCAAAACCGTGGTAAAAAAATCTTTTTTTTCGTCACTAACAGACGGCAGCTTAGAATCCACCTCTACATCTGTAACAACGGATGTAGAGGTGGAACTCGACAAGAATACGTCTACTGCTGAAAATGTAAATCTAGAATTCGTCACAAATTAAACCGCGTGCGGCGCATGCGCCTTCACGTATTTCACAAAATCACGCAAAGCTTCCAAACCACTGGCTTCGGCTTGATGGCACCATTCTTGCAGTGCATCGACTAATTCTTTTTGTGTGGCGGAACTTTTTGCCCAAATGTTTTGAAGTTTTAAACGGAATTGATACGCCAAATTCAATGCACCATGTTGTGTTAAAATCGTTTGCAATTGTGCTTGTTTAGGCGCATCTAACAAAGAAGTATCTCGTATTAATAAAGTACGTACGCGGTGTAGCATAGCATTGCTTTTTTCGCCGGCGCGACGACGTTCTTCTCGTAAAACAGGAAGGATAACCGTTTTACTGTACTTCGCCATCACCTGAAAACGATTGGTTAAAATGGCTTTTAACGTTTCGATGTCTACCGATAATTTTCCGGGTACGAGTTTTGCTTGTGGCGGCACACGTTTAGGTTTCGCTAAACCCAAACTTTGTAGCGCACGAATCACTAACCAACCACTATCAAACTCCCACCATTTCACAGAAAATTTTGCGGAAGTCGCGTAAGTGTGGTGATTATTATGTAATTCCTCACCGCCGATAAAAAATCCAATGGGCAAAAGATTACGTGATGCATCAGGCGATTCAAAATTGCGGTAACCCCAATAATGCGCAACACCGTTAACAACACCGGCGGCAAAAAAAGGAATCCACGCCATTTGCAATGCCCAAATCGTCAAACCAACAGGCCCAAACAAAATGAGATTTAAAGTAAGCATGGTAAAAATACCTGTCTTACTTCGACCCGTATAAACATGACGTTCCATCCAATCATCTGGTGTGCCTTCACCATAACGTTCTAACGTAGTCTTATCACGTGTTTCAAGACGATATAATTCCGTGCCTTTAAACAAAACTTTCCAGATTCCTTCGATGATAGGACTATGAGGATCCTCTGCAGTTTCTACTTTTGCATGGTGTTTACGGTGCACAGCTGTCCATTCTTTGGTCACCATGCCTGTGGTCAACCACAGCCAAAACCGGAAAAATTGACTAGCAATAGGGTGTAAATCCAAGGCTCTATGCGCCTGGCAACGATGCAAAAACACGGTAACACAGACAATGGTAATCTGCGTAAAAACCAGCGTAACAACCACATAACCCCACCACGGAAGCTGTACCAAACCATGCATAAAAGACCTCAGGTTCTCTGTTAATTAAATTGCCACCATCATATCACAGATTCCCCTTAAAAAAGCGAATGGTTTTTAAAACAAGTCATTTTCATAAGCACTTGTTATTTATCGCCATATTAGTTAATATCGAGATGTCTGATCTCGATTTTACAGGAAAATAGAGCTTATGTATGACAGAATTCTAAAAATAAGTAATAACAGCTGTTTTATCTTTGGCGCTCGAGGAACAGGCAAAACATCATGGGCCAAGGAAAAATTCCCAGAAGCACTATGGTTTGATTTGCTTCAAGATGATACCTATACGGAATTACTCGCACGACCCAGTCGACTTGATGAACACATCCCCGATAAATTTTCTGGTTGGATTGTTGTAGATGAAATTCAAAAAGTCCCTGCGTTATTAAATGAGATTCACCGATTAATTGAATCGCGAAAACTAAAATTTATTTTAACGGGCTCTAGCGCAAGATCTTTGCGTCGCAAAGGTGTCAACCTCCTTGCCGGACGCGCTCTCACATATCATATGTATCCTTTAACTGCATTAGAATTAGGAAATGATTTTAACATTCAAACAGCATTAAAGTATGGCACCTTGCCAGCTGCAGTCACACATACTGATCCAGAAAAATATTTATCGAGTTATATCGCCACATATTTACGTGAAGAAGTATTGCAAGAAGGATTAACACGCAATTTCCCTTTATTCACTCGATTCTTAGAAACTGCTAGTTTTTCACAAGGAGAAATTTTAAACTACACAAATATTGCCAGCGAAGTTGCAAGCAACCGTCATGTGATTAATCAATTTTTTGATATATTAGAAGATTTATTAATTGCTTATCGTATTCATCCCTTTACCAAACGAGCAAAACGTGAAGTTGTTTTAAGCCCTAAATTTTATTTTTTTGATACAGGCATTTATCGCTCAATTAAACCATGTGGGCCATTGGACACTGAATCAGAAAGTGATGGTCCTGCGCTAGAAACATTGTTTTTACAAGAAACCAAGGCAATTAATGATTATCTTAATCTGGGCTATGAAATTTATTATTGGCGCACTAGGAACCAAGAAGAAATTGATTTTATTTTATATGGAAAAAGAGGATTGCACGCAATTGAAATAAAAAGAAAAGCTAACTTATCCAAGAATGATTTCAAAAGTCTACAACTATTCGCCAAAGATTACCCCATGGCAAAATGCTATCTACTTTATGGCGGCACTCAGTCTTATCGCGAAGGAAATATTTATGTTGAACCTTTTGCGACGTTTATCCGTCAATTACATGATTATCTAAAATAACATAATATCATTTACAATTTAGGATTGAGTGTTAAAGCCGGCGCGCTTGCCACGGAGGACAATTTTAATTCTGACAATTCAGGATAGATGTGCCTCATCTGTTGATACGCTGTTGCAACCTCAACTGTTGTATTTTCAACATTTTCAGGCACTGCAACTTTATGCGCTTTTGTTCTGGCAGCCATTTTCGTAAGAAAATCAGTCTCAGTTAACATAGGTCTCTTACCCCAAAACGTGGTACACTGCAGCGCGTTAACAATTGCATTTTCAAATGCCTTTAGCTCCGCCTCAAATCCCTTAACAGATAATCCAGTTCTAATAATTCTAAAAACATCTGCGCAAATTTCAAAATCAACTGCATCAACAGGATGTTGCTCTAAAAGTATTGCAAACTGAGTAATATGCTTTAGATGATTATTTGAAACGATATAATTCCATGCTGTCGCATGCATATAATCGATAGCATTTCTAGTCAGAGTATCTGTTTCCGCAGGATTTTTAAGTTGGAAACAAACAGCAAGATATAAACTAGCCGCTGTTGTTTTTGCATCTGTCGTAACTCTATCTGCATATTGCATTGCCAAATAAAACAATGCTTCTATACATCCTTTTTGAGCCAGTTTTGAAACAATAAGTTTATCTTGCTCGCGATTTTTAATAGATTGAATTAATAGTTCAGCAAGATTTTTATTATTTTCATAAATACATAGATGAGGCTTGTCAGCTAACTCACACAGAAATTGATTAAATCCAGGCCTTCTATAAGGAAACGGTTTGACGTCATTGAATTCACCTACATTGTCCGCGCTAGCAAGAGATTGTCGTAAATTATTTCCAAACAATAGTTCATTATATTCAAGATCGTATGTAACACACTCAATTAGCCCATACGTTTTATCTGAGCAAGTATCTTTTTTATTATCTATGTTGACATAACCAGCGCTATTAATTTGATATCTATAACGCAAAGCCTGGGGAGCGTTTGGAATTTTTTCTTGAAAATCTTTTTCACTTTCTGGATTTTTAAAATAAGAAACTGCGGGATCTTTTTCCGGATGCTCTGATAATGCTAGATGAATTAAAAATTTTCTGAACAATTGATTAACTTCTTCTACACTATCATAGTCATACATAGTCATATAGGAATAAAATTTCTCTCTCGCCTGCGCAAACAACACATCAAGAGTGACTTGTGGATTACAACTCACAATATGTGGAAAAGTTCGCGTTTTATGATTTACGGAATCATTTTTAACGTCAACCACAGGCTGATTAACAACAGGTGCTACTACTTTAGGTTCAATCACAATAGCAGAAGCTGTTGCAGATGGATTAGTTGCAACACAAGATTGCAATGAAGAAGTTTTAGCTTCTGCCGCAAGCTCTCCATTTAGCACTGATGTTGCTGGTACAGTCATTACATTCGCAATTGTTGTGGTAGATTGTTTGTCTTCTGTAGTAATCGCTTGCGAAACAGGAAGCTGACCTTCCACAGAATCATCTAATGGAATATAAGATAGCGAAGAACTCACTATTGTTGGAGCTGTTGACGCAAATTGTTCACTAGCTATAACTGTTGCTTGCGAAGTAGAAATTTTGTTTTCCGTATCATGCGAAACATTACTTAATAATGGTGCAATTGCGGTGCTATCAGTAGATGTAGCTACTAAGTTGGGAACTACACTCCCAGGTTGTTCCTCCAAATACCGTGCATAAACAGCAAGTATGGGATCAGCTTCTGTGAGTGCTTCCGCCGGTGGTGCAGAAGGCTTAAATAGAGACATCATAGAATCGATCAAATTCGTATTGCTTTTTGCCCCCTCATTTCTACTACTTTGTGTTCTACGCACTAGCATAATACTTTCCTCTTCGTAACGTGCTTGTTATATCGTTATATTTTTGCAAATTATAGCAGCTACAGTATTAAGGCTTTATTAAGAGTAGGCGGACTTCTCTCCATTTGTAGAAACTCATCATTGGTTTGTACTAATTTTGCACTTCCACCACTCGCCCATACTCGGTGAAATCAACGATTTCCTCGTGAAAAGGTTCTAAGCTGGGTTGATGGCCTACTGTAATGAGAGAACATTGAGGTAAGCGGGATTTCAGTAAATGATATAATTGTTGCTCGTGTTTTAAATCTAATGCAGAAGTACTTTCATCTAAAAACAACCAATCCGGATGATGCAAAAAGATGCGCACAAACGCAATCCGTTGCTGTTCTCCAGGCGACAAATGGTCTGACCATGCTGTCACATGATGTAATTCATTAACAAGATCAGGCAAATCACAATCCACCAATAATTGCCTTAATGCATTATCACTGACTGCGGGCAAATGATCGGGAAATAATAATGCTTCACGCAACGAACCTAGGGGCATATAAGGTTTTTGCGGGATATACATAATGTTATTGCTCTCCGGCAAACAAATTTCACCAGAACCATATGGCCAAATACCTGCAAGTGCGCGCACAAACGTACTTTTACCGATACCGGAAGCACCTTTAATCAAATAATTTTTGCCGTGATCGAATTCACGCGTGATATTTTCTAATAATTTTTCACCTTGCGGTGTATCAACATTCAGATTTTTGACTTGGATTTTTCGTTGTGGATTTTTAGTGAAAATAAATTTATTTTTAGTGACTGCATCTTCTTCTATAGTATGCATATGATTTAAAAAAGTCAGTAAACGACGTGTCACCGCTTGCCACAATGCAATCGTAGTATATGAATTCACAATAAATGAAAGCGCTTCTTGAATTTGTCGAAATGCTGACAGTGTTTGCATCAAACCGCCAAGCTTAAATATTCGACCGAAATAATTAGGCAGAGCTGCTAACAAAGGCAAAATCACTGAAATTTGATTATAACCCGCAGTAAACCACAACAATAATTTCTGCCGTAAAATAATAGCATACCAATTTTCCAAAACACCGCCAAACAAACGGTTAAGTACACCTTTCTCGTGAGCTTCACCACGATAAAGTGCTACATTTTCCGAATGTGAACGCAAATCAACTGCGGCAAAACGGAAATTAGCTTCACGTCGTTGTTGTTCAAAATTCAAAGAAACTAACGGCCGACCAATCTTGAACGTACAAAACGTACCAAATAAAGCATACAACACGCCTATCCACACTAAATAACCTGGAATATGCAATACACCAAACGAACCTAAAGAAATATCGGCAACACCCGATAGCTTCCATAAAATATAAATAAACGCAAAAAACGTAGCAATCGCACTAATCAATCCAATTGATAAATCTAATGAATAAGCGACAATCGCGTTAATATCTTCTTGAATACGTTGATCGGGGTTATCCGTATGTTCATCAAAATTTTCGAGATAATAATAGCTTTTTCGCTCAAGCCATCGTGTTAAAAATTGGTGTGTCAACCAACGCCGCCAGCGTAATCCTAGCATTTGTTGCGCATAATATCGGTACACAGAAATAATAATAAAAATCGACGCTAAGAATAAAAACACAAAAACTAAATCAATCGAACCACGTTTATCATAATCTTGTAATGCGTTATAAAAAAGATTGTACCAATTATTGAAAACGACTTCTAAACCGACGATGGAAATTGTCATGGCAAGCACAGCGAAAAAAAACACATACGCCCACAATCCTTGGCCTGATTGCCAATAGGCTTTAATTAACTGCCAAGCAGTGTAAGAACGTGACTCTAAATTGCGATTCATCTAGAAACTCTCCATCATCAACTCTATTTAAAATTTCTCTTTGAAAAAATGTTATTGCATAAATATTTTTTTCTTAAGCAGGAGATCCCCGCTAAAAGCATGCGGGGATGACGAGTACAGGCCTCGCGGGGGCGGGGAAAACTCCCGCCACCCATTCCCCACACTATCAACTGGAATCTCCTGATATAGTAATTGATTTTATTCAATATCTTAAGCAAAATTAGCATGCGGATAAAAAAGGACACTAACCAGCATGCGCCTCATACTTTTGTTTGCCCTCTTACTCGGCCTGACCGCTTGCACAGTCAATCCTTTTACCACAGAAAACCGCTTTACCGGCAGTGCTACAGGTGCTGCAGTCGGCGCGACAATAGGCGGTGGCGGTGCAGCACTCTTGCATGCTACTAAACCTGTGATTGCTATCTCTGGCTTGACTGGTGCGGGCATTGGTTACTATGTCACAACATTGCGTTTCGCCTCCGGCGGTCTTATTCAAGGTGGCGGTCAAGTCTTCACTTTAGGTGATTATGTGACGATTGATATTCCCTCCGATTATATTTTTGATACCAATTCCGATGAATTATTGCCACAAGCTGAACCTATTCTTGATAGCGTAGTCAAAATTCTCTGTCGCTATTGTTATGACAATATTATCGTCTCAGGCAATACTAGTGGTTTCTCTACCGAGCGCTGGGAACAAAAATTATCACAAGACCGCGCGCGCCAAATTGCCTCCTATCTCTGGGCCCACGGAGTCGATGGTTATGATGCTAATAGCTTCAGAAAACATAAACTCACTTATGTTGGTTATGGACACTACTTCCCTATCGCCAATGACATTAGAGCAGAAAGCATACGCCAAAATAGCCATATCCAAATTACCGCTTATCCACCGAGAGATCGTTTAATCATCAAGAAAAAATGCCAAGAATTCCAAAACATAGGCGCACTCGAGGAATCCACAGTCGCGCAAGCGGAAACGCACTATGATTTCAATCAAGAGTTTTCTGAGTAATATAGCACCCCCGCGCAATACGTCGTCCCGCGGCTTGTCCGCGGGATCCAGTGTCATCCCGAGGTGTGCTTTTCACACCGAGGGATCTCCTGCTTACAGAGAGATCCCTCGCTACGCTCGGGATGACACAAGTACGCACTGGATCCCGCGGACAAGCCGCAGGACGGCGTATATCAGACAATAACGCTCTTAAGATTATGTTAAGAATCATTAGATATAATATCCATCCTATTCTAATGACTATAAAGTAACCAACCATGACAGCCTCAAGCACACAACCGAGTACAGATAGCAAAACAACGCAATCCCTATCCACCACCTTGAAATTAACTGCTACGCTAACAGTGCAAGATAAGCGAGAACAGGCATTGCGATTATTAAAGTCAACTCACACTGAATTTTTAAAGCAATTAAAAGCAGAACAAAAACTTGAGGATGAAAAAAAATTAAAAGAGGATAAAGCAAGCACAAGTAACACCAAAAAACACCACACTCCCGTCGATGACAATAAAACAATGATATCCCAATTTCTAAATAAGATATCCGACAACAAAAACGGAAAAATAAATCGCAGCTACGAAGCATTAAATAATGCATTTAACCACGCCATACAACACATCCACATAAATACATCTCATCTAGATGTTTACCATCTTTGCGGATTAGAACTCATGATACACTTTCTCAATAAATATTTAGAAGAATACAAACAAGCGTTCACTATTGCACGCAAAAAAACAGATCCTGACGATCAAACATATGAATTCGTAAATTTCTATGCATACAATCAAGACTATTGCGAAGCATTATGCCAAGTACAAAAAATTATGGACGACCAAACTTCATTAAAAGACCGAGAAACCACGTATGAGAAATTTTGTAAATCCACCACTGGCGGCCTACCTGATACATTCAATCGAAGTGATTTAATTCAATATTTACCTCTAGGATCAGCTGCAAAATTCATTGAACAAGAAAGTGTAAAAATAAAAAAATATGATTATTATGATGATGCGGATCAACGATACATGGAATCAAACTATGCAGAAAATTTTTGGGTCCCTAAAAAAATAATCCGATCCTCTATCACAGCCGAAGCTGATCATTTAGAAACGCTACTCCGCACCGAATTAGAAGGACCTATCAAATTCACTTATTTTCCACAACGAGCAAAATCCCAAGAAACATCCGATTACTACAAAAAATTCATCCCGGAGAAAATTGCCGAGATTGAAGAAAAAATTCAAGATAGAATGGACGCAGCTATCCGCGACAGAGAAGATAAATTTAGCGCACATGCATCAGCAAATCAGTTTAGAATTCAGGAACGTGAAAAACTAGAGAAACAATTACAAAAAGGTTATCAGGAAATTATTTGCATAGATCCATCTCCTAATTACCCACTCGATGAACATTTGAAACTGATAAAGTTAATTTATCCTACCATTTGCAAAGATGACTTAGAACACAAAAGTTATTTATTTTCCCTAGCGTGCATAAAATATAACATCCAAACACGTAATACCTGGAGAGATTTTACTAAATTTGCACGTGACCCGAAAAAACCAGATCCTAGAGAACAATTCATGTTGGATTGTCTTAAATCTTATATGAGAAAAAATAATAAATTTCCTAAATGGATTGATAAAGCGATTGCCGACATTTATCCTGAATTAAATGGGCGAGAACAGGTCATAAAAGTAGAATATTTTAGAGAAATGTCAGGAACTTTTTACCCGCGTTTGCAACTTCATCGTTTGTGGAATACGCCAGGAAGTCCTTACTATTACGTACCGCCTGAGACTGTAACGACTCCACAACAACCTGTGGCGGATGCTAAAGTTATCCCGAAGATTAAATAATTACAAACCGGCTGAAGGCCGGTTTTTTTAGCCTAGGGTCTAGGCGCGCTTACAGCGCTTGCTAAGATAATTGCAATCCAACCCAGGGTGGCGCGCACAAAAAGCGTGCGCTTACCCTGGGCTAGTGGAGCTATCAGGCCTTTGGCCTGAAAACACCTAGGAAACTTGAGAATATACTAAATTTTTGGAGTGCTATAAGCGCGCCTAAACCCTGGGCTAAAACATCAAGCCTTCGGCTTGAATTATGTTGTGTAACAAGTATTTTTCTGTGCCCTTTCTAAAAGGCTATTCAATTCTTCCCATACCACACCAATACCCAGCGCATTAAAACACGGCGGGGTCACACTGATTTTATCAATTGCACATTCTTTTTTTAAACACGGTGCGCAATGGTAATCGCTAGCTAAATGAATTTGCGATTCGCCTAATGCGCCTGTTAATACGGGATTGGTAGGACCGTAGAGAGAAATAGTGGGAATATTAAATGCAGCTGCTAAATGACCTAAACCAGTGTCCACTGCGACAATCGCCGCAGCACCCGCTAATACTTTTGCAATTTCTACTAAACCAAGACGCGGCAATACATCTGCTTTACATTGGCCTGCAATGCGTTGCGCACGCTGGCGTTCTTCGGTATTGCCCCAGGGTAATTTAATGTTAAAACCGGCTGCATTAATTTTTTTCCCCAACGCCATCCAATTTTCTTCTGGCCAATGTTTGGTGGCCCAGGTTGTACCGTGTAAGAAAACTAAATAACGTTCATGATTCGCAGTCATTAATTTTTGTTTATCGATACCATATTCTGGAACCTGGCCTGGACAAGGATATTGCAGAATTTTTGCAAATAACTGCCGCACACGCGTAATCGCATGCTGATTTTTATCAACAAAAAATTGCTTTTGATAAAACCATGACGCTCGTGGCTCACGCGCGGATTTATTATCTAAACCACAACGCAATCCTTTGGAAAACCGCGTCAATAATGCGCTTTTCATGAGTCCTTGCGCATCAATAACTAAATCATATTGCTGTAAACGTAATGTTTTAAAAAAATTTCTCACTTCAGCAAATGTTTTTCTGGAGAAAATATTTTTACGCCAACGTCGTATTGCAACCGGAATCACTCGATCAACATGAGAATGCCACCGTGGGATTTCCGCGAAATTTTCTTCAACCACCCAATCAAAAATAATATCTGGATGCACACGTGCTGCATCAGTCAATGCCGGCAGCGTATGAATAATATCACCCATGGAAGATGTTTTAATAACTAATACACGCATCATCAAACCACCTGTTGCATCGCAGTTAAGACTTGCTGTGGCAGAAGATCACGCATACAACGCTGATGTTTTAACGGACATTCACGCTGAAAACATGGCTGACACTCTAAGCTCAGCTGCAATATTTTTGCAGCATCGTGCAAAGGCGGTGTAAACGTCGGACTCGTTGGACCGTAAACGGCAACCAAGGGCTTTCGTAGTGCTGCAGCAATATGCATTAATCCTGAATCATTACTAACAACACAAGTACTGAGAGATAATAAATCTACGGCTTCGGCTAAACTGGTTTTACCCGATAAATTCACGCAACGATTTTGTGTGAGCTGCATAATTTTGTTAGTGGTTTCTTGATCTTTAGGCGAACCAAATAACCAAACATCCCAACCTTCCTGCAATTTTGCATTAGCAACAGCTGCGTAATATTCTTCAGGCCAGCGTTTGGCAGGACCAAATTCAGCGCCAGGGCATAATGCTAACACTGGATGCGTTGGTGAAGTTAAGTGATGATTGGTTAAGGCTTCTTGCTGTGAAGCCGCTGAAATTTGCAATTCAGGTAATGGATAATTTGCGGGTAATTTTTCATTTTTATCCAATGCTAATGCCATAAAACGTTCTATCATCAGCGGATAACGTTTTTTATCTAAATAACGAATATCATTTAATACACCCCAACGCATTTCTCCCCGCCAACCCGTGCGGCGCGGAATACGTGCAAACCAAAGTACTAACGCCGATTTAAAAGAATTTGGTAACACCATGGCTTGATCATAATGCGCTGCACGCAATTGTTTACCTAAGCGATAACGCGTCTTTAAGTCTAATTGACCATGGCCTAAAGGCATGACGATGGCATTTTTTACTTCTGGCATACGTGCTAATAACGGCAAACTCCAAGCAGGTGCTAACACATCAATTTGGGTTTCTGGTTGACGCTGTTTAATCAATTTAAACAAACATTGCGCCATGACCATGTCCCCTACCCAAGCAGGGCCTACAATCAGTAATTTATTCATCTTTCAGGGTATACTCCGCATCGCAATAAGGACAAGTTACCGTGCCGGCCTCTTCAATAGGCAGATACACTTTAGGATGCGCATCCCAGACGCGCATATCTTTCATAGGGCATGATAACGGTAAATCTGCACGGGTAACAGTGTATTTACGTTTTGTACACGCTTCAATTGGGTCTTTTTTAGTCACTTCAACGGCTCTTTAGGGAAAAGAATCGGCGTATGATAGCATTAATTCACGGATTCCTTCCAGTAAGGATGTTTCCGCTTTGAAGCCAATGGCTTTTTGGGCTTTATTAACCACCGCATACGACTGATAAATATCACCTGCACGCTTAGGCGCATATTCAACCGGCACTTTTTTACCACTCATGCTTTGCAAAGAATCAATCACTTGGTTAAGCGTTTGCGCTTGGCCTGTCGCAATATTTAAAACACCGACATAGTCACTTGCAATCGCTTTTAGATTGGCAGCGACTACATCTTTAATAAAAATAAAATCTCGCGTTTGTTTACCATCGCCCCAGACAGTGATGGGACCGCCGCGTTGATATTGTTCGATAAAACGGGAAATCACGCCAGAATAAGGTGATTTAGGATCTTGTCCTGGACCATAAACATTAAAATAACGTAAACCTAAACTTTTCACTTGAAAAGTCCGTGCATACAAATCGGCATAGGCTTCATTCGAAAGTTTTTCTAAAGCGTAAGGTGATAATACTTTATCTGTCATCTCCGCTTCATCATTGCATGGCAGCTGACTCGCCGCACCATAAACAGCAGCGCTAGAAGCATACACTAAACGAATAGGCGTTTCTGCATGACGTATCGCTTCTAAAATATGCACAAATCCTAAAAGATTGGTCTTCAAGGTATGCACCGGTGTTTCCAAAGAAACTGGGACGGATGCAATCGCTGCTAAATGCAATACTGCATCACATTCTGCAATGGTTTCACGCAGTAAAGGAAAATCTAACAAATCACCTTCGACGATTTTTAAATGCGGATGTGATAAATCTAAACGGGATTTTTGTCCTGATGAAAAATTATCATAAACAATAACGCGCCATTTCTTTTGTAAAAAAAACGCTACCGTATGCGCGCCAATAAAACCGGCACCACCTGTGATCAAAACAGTTTTCATGATTTTTTCAATACCGTGCGTAAAACTAACATACCCATAGTCACGGACAAAAACGATCCCATTAACACCCCCAAACGAACTTGAGCCAACTCATCTGCATTACCGCCAAATATCAGCGTACCAAGAAATAAACTCATAGTAAAACCAATTCCACACAAAATTGAAACACCATAAAACGCCCGCCAATCTGTTTTAGTAGGTAATTTTGCGATATTACATTTTATCATCAGCCAAACAAAACTCATAATACCTACTTGTTTTCCCAAAAATAATCCAGCAATAATACCTAATGTCGTCACGCTCAGTAAAACATTGGCTGACATACCTGCAAATGAAATCCCTGAGTTCGCAAACGCAAACAAAGGTACGATAAGAAACGCAACCCAAGGATGTAACACTGTTTCTAATTTTTTAGCTAAGGGTAAAGGCACTATCAACGCAAGTAATACACCCGCAATACTCGTATGAATACCAGACCCGGGAAAAAAAGCAATAATGATAATTCCGCCCACGTCATCAAAAATCGCAAGCATCAATAAAAATAATTTCAACGTATACGGCACGCGCTTACCAAAACAAGAAAGCGCGCCCAGCGCAAAAGCAATGTCGGTTGCCACAGGCACAGGCCAACCTTTGAGTGAAGCAGGAGAATGCCAATTCACAAAACAATAAAGCATTGCAGGAATTATCATACCACCTAATGCAGCACCTAGCGGTAAAATAATCTTTTTAACGTCTGATAATTCACCCTCGACAAACTCTCGTTTTAATTCCAATCCAATCAACAGGAAAAATAAAGTCATCAAACCTTGATTGATCCAGAATAAAAAGTCTTTTTCAATACTCACAGCGCCAAACCGAATTAGAAACGGTGTGGTAAAAAAATTTTTATATACTATGCTCAAAGAAGTATTACTCACCAGCAATGCGGTAATAACTGTGATTAACAGTAGAATGCCACCTGCGGATTCAAGTTTTAGGAATTGTCGGATGATGTTCATATATTTATTCACTACAGAATTTCGTGCCTGCGCCCGCGTGCGAGCCCGCGTCCGTTTTTTCTCGTGAGTTCTTCATGAAGTTTTGATGAAAAAACGGACGCGGGCTCGCACGCGGGCGCAGGCACATAAAAAAATTATTTATCCCATTACACCCTTGTAATTCATTCAAATATACAATAGATTCAGCAAAATTGCTTGCAAAAGGAGCCCCCGCAGTGACAATAATAAAAATGTCAGACCTAAAACTAAAAAATAAACGCGTCCTCATCCGCGAAGATCTGAACGTCCCTCTCAAAAACGGCAGCATCACTAGCGATATCCGCATCCGTGCCGCGATTCCAACCATCAAAGCTGCACTCAAGGCAGGCGCTAAAGTGATGATCATGTCACACTTAGGACGCCCTACAGAAGGCACGTTTGATCCACAATACTCACTTGCACCTATTGCTGCCAGTTTATCTAAACTACTAAAAATGGATGTCCCCTTAATAACTCACTGGGTCAATGGTGTTGATATGAGCAATCATTCCGTCGTACTGCTAGAAAATGTACGCTTCAACAATGGTGAAACCGACAACAGCCCCGCACTTTCTGAAAAAATGGCTAAGCTCTGTGATGTATTCGTCATGGATGCATTTGCCACAGCACACAGAGCAGAAAGCTCCACTTGCGGTATTATTCAATATGCGCCTATCTCATGCGCTGGTCCTTTACTCATCAATGAATTAGACATTTTACATAAGATCATGTTAAAACCCGCGCGCCCAGTAGTCGCTATCGTCGGCGGCTCAAAAGTTTCCACCAAACTGACTTTGCTAGACAAATTAGCACAAAAAGTCGATACCTTGATTGTGGGCGGTGGCATTGCCAATACTTTTATTGCCGCAGAAGGTCACACCGTTGGGAAATCCTTATATGAACCTGATTTGATTGACGAAGCGGAACGCTTAACTTTAGAAGCGAAAAAACGTAATGCTTCCATTCCCGTCCCCACCGATGTCGTCGTCAGCGAAAAATTTTCAGAAGATGCAGAAAGCTCTATCCGTTTAGTTTCACAAATTGATGACAATGAAAAAATTTTTGATATCGGCCCCGATACCACCAAAGAATTTGCAGACATTATTAAAAAAGCAAAAACTATTTTATGGAATGGTCCTGTAGGTGCATTTGAAGTCGAGCAATTTTCTGAAGGCACTCGAGGTATTGCTAAAGCTATTGCTGAAAGCAAAGGATTTTCGGTCGCTGGTGGCGGTGACACACTTGCCGCTATTGAAAAATATGGCGTTGCCAATAAAATCAGTTATATTTCCACCGGTGGTGGCGCATTTTTAGCTTTCCTAGAAGGAGAGCCATTACCTGCCATCACTGCTCTTGAAGAACACGCAAAACAAACCGAGAAAACTTAAATGAATATTTTACGTCGCACTAAAATTGTAGTCACACTAGGCCCTTCGCTAGATGATCCGGATGTATTACGTCGAGTCATTGAAGCAGGCGCTGATGTTTTTCGCGCGAATTTTTCCCATGGTACTGTGGAAACACATGAAAAACGGATTGCCATGGTACGCAAACTCGCGGATAAATACGAAAGATCGATTGCTATTCTTGCAGATTTGCAAGGCCCTAAAATTCGTATCGCGCGTTTTAAAAATGAAAAGATTTTTTTAGAAGAAGGCCAGATTTTTATTTTAGATCCTGCATTAGATACGCATGCCGGCACTGAACACACGGTGAGTTTAGATTATAAAAATCTTCCAAATGATGTTTATGTCGATGATACTTTATTGCTAGACGATGGCCGCATTGTTATGCAAGTACAAAAAATCGAAAATAATCGTATTCATTGCAAAGTATTAGTTGGCGGTGAATTATCGAATAATAAAGGCATTAATCGCTTAGGTGGTGGTCTTTCTGCAGAAGCATTAACAGATAAAGACCGTGCCGACTTAAAAGAAGCCGTGCGTTTAGAAGCTGATTATATTGCGATCTCTTTTCCACGCAATGCCGATGATATCAAAGAAGCCCGCGCATTATTGCGCGCAGCCGGTGGCAGTGCAGGTATTATTGCAAAAATAGAACGTGCAGAAGCCGTCACCAATATCGAAGAAATTATTCAAGTAGCAGATGGTATTATGGTCGCACGCGGTGATTTAGGTGTTGAATTAGGCGATGCTGAATTACCCGGCGTACAAAAAATGCTGATTCAAGCGGCGCGCTCTTTAAATAAACCCGTGATCACTGCAACACAAATGTTAGAATCCATGACTTACAGTACGATTCCAACACGCGCGGAAGTTTCTGATGTTGCCAATGCTGTTTTAGATGGAACTGATGCGGTGATGCTGTCACAAGAAACTGCGGTCGGTAAATATCCGGATAAAGCAGTAGCAGCCATGGATCGTATTTGTTTAAGCGCAGAAAAAAATGTCAGCACCAAAATATCCGGTCACCGTTTAGAATGTCATTTTAAATATGTAGACGAAGCGATTGCGATGGCCACTATGTACACGGCAAATCATTTAAATATTGCTGCCATTATTTCTCTCACAGAATCTGGCACCACACCGTTGTGGATGTCACGTATTAAATCCGGCATTCCTATTTATGGTTTTAGTCGGCATAAAGCAACACAACGTCGTATGGCATTATTTCGCGGTGTTTATCCTATTCCGTTTGATGCAACACACATTGATAAACGCGTGTTAAATCAAACTGCTGTTGCTGAACTACAAAAACGTGCTATTTTAAAAGAAGGCGATTTGGTTGTTATCACCAAAGGTGATTTGATTGGCATTCATGGTAAAACCAATTCGATGAAGATTTTTACGGTGGGGAAATAATGTGTCATCCCGAGCGTAGCGAGGGATCTCTCTCTAAGCAGGAGATCCCCGCTAAAAACATGCGGGGATGACGAGATGTGCCTCGCGGGGGCGAGGAAAAATCCCCGCACAATAACATGGTTTATGACGAGGTGTGCCTCGCGAGGGCGGGGGAAAATTCCTGATGCAATAACATGACTGATGAAAATGCTAGCCTGATGGGAGCTAGGGGAGACGACGTTTTTTATCCACGCCCCGCGAGGTTCTTGCCCGTCATCCCCGCATGCTTTTAGCGGGGATCCCCTGCTTAAGAACATGAATTGATATACTTTAAGGAGCAACGCATGCTAAAACGGATTCTAATTTCACTACTCATTTTCACTTTCCCCCTCACCGTCTTCGCCGTACAAACATTACCTGACAAAGGCACTGTTACTTTAACCTTCGACGACGGCCCATCACCAAAGTACACACCACAAATTTTAGCGATTTTAAAAAAATATAATATCAAAGCCACTTTCTTCGTCGTCGGCGCATCCGCAAAAAAATATCCCGAATTAGTGCGTGAAATCATTGCTGAAGGCCACGCTGTGGGCAATCATTCCTGGAGCCATCCTATGCTCACTAGACTCTCTAACACACAATTGCAACATGAAGTCGTAGATACGCAAAACGCAGTCGAAAAAGCCATTGGCAAAAAACCCGTTTGCCTGCGACCACCTTACGGCATGGCCAATCCACACGTCAAAGATTACATACGTTCACAAGGCATCGCTCCTGTGGCTATGGGATTTAATTCTTTCGATTACGAACGTCGGGGTACTGAGAAAATGGTTGATTGGGTTTTAAAAAACGTACATGCAGGACAAGTGATTTTAATGCACGATGGTTATGATAAACGCGAGCAAACAGTAGAAGCTTTACCTAGAATCATTGAAGGCATTCAGAAAAAAGGGTTAGGATTCAGCGCGATTTGTTATTCTTGAAATAGATAACAAAAGGCGTTATTACACAATTCATTGGAGTCCGTCGTCCCGCGGACAAGCCGCGGGACGACGTATATCACAACAAAATCTTTACCTACGCGACGGCGCACTGCTGCTATTATGATTTTCTTCGTCCTTTGGTGTATCCATATCACTCTCTGTCAAATCAGATTTAGATGATGCCGATGACTTCAAAGCAGCAGCTTGATATTCCCTTGGATCACGATCAAACATTTTGAAATGAGAAACCGTTTTCGCTGTTTTCTCGACAACTTCAGCAGTTTCTGTACCAGTAGATACGAATACTCTACCTGTGAGCCAATACTTGATTCCTGCAGCAATTCCTGCTGTACCAATAGATAAAGCAAGAATAACCAAATTAGTAAATCCTACTCCTATAAACCCTAATATTCCCTTCCCTAATCCTTTTGCACCAAAATGTTCTTTACCAAAAGATGACTTCGCTAATTCAGCTTTAGCAGCTTCACAACGCACTACACAAGCATTCACTTCATCTTCAGTTTGTCTATCTGCCTTACCCACTATCACCATGCTGGCCACATCTGATTGTGGATTCAATGTAGGATCTACACATGCAGAAGGCAAACACATTAATGCAGTCATTTCTTTATCCAATACGTTAGCATATTGCCTTCCATCAGCAGCTGCTTGATTAAGTTTTGCTTTTTTGTTCGTATCAGTTGGTTTATCTGCATATTGTTGATATTTTTCAGCCTTGCTGCGAATAATATCGATTTCTTCATTAATATCGTTAAACGTGTTTTGTTGTTGTCGCAACACATCATTTTCTATAATAGATTCAGGAAACCAAGTTTTCGCTAATGTTTGAGGTAATTTAAAACCAGCAAAAGTAGTCACACCGTCTTCAATACGAAAATAACTGGATGTTTTTTGTATATTTTTACCCGTTGGCTTAAACGCATCATCAAAATCTTCATAGGTAACATCGATTCTGTAAGTGATATAAGAAGGATTATTATCATGCGGAGGAAAAGTCTGATAAAAAAATCGGGTTTTTGCGTGATTGGCCTGCAAAGCACGCTCCACATCAAGTCCGGTTTTTTTAGCAAAATGAAGTATTAAATCCATCACAAATGTCACACATGCTTGGCCTGCACCTTGAGCTGCAGTGTATTGGTCTGCCAATAATTCCCTAGATTTGAGCATTCGTTGATTTTGATCTAAACCAGAAAGATCTACTCCATTAATCACTAATGCATTTTCTCTGAAAAGAGGGCTATCACTCTTAGGGTCGTTTATAGCAGGAAGTGCAAAATCTCCAAAAGATATATTACAAAATTGCGGATGGCCGCATTGATCATCTAATTGCTGTATTCTTAATTGTAGGCTATCTAGTTCCGCAATCAAGTTTTTCTTCATTTCTTCTTCTACATTTAATGATCGCGCAGCTTGTTCCATTTCTTCTCTTTGGGAAAGGTCTGATGCTTCTGTGCTATCTTTTATACTAAAGTAAGCAGCTGTTGCATGTGGCAATTTCAGTCTTATCGCCGCTATATTTTCATCCAATTGTTTATCTTCACCAACCGTTTTCTTTTTGAGTGCTAATGCAACACAAAGAGTTGTAAGTTTTTTTATTAAATCTGCTCGTTCTATGTTAGCTGTTGATAGCAATGAAAGACTATTTTGTGCTAATTTCTTTTGCTCTGCTGCAATAGCCAAATAAGCCACGGATGGCAAAAAATAATATTTTGTGTTATCTGGTGCAGTTGTCATATTTCACCCCTGTTGAATCACGTTAATTCACACCCTGGTTTTATACTCATATCTCATTCTAGCACTTCTAACCTTAAGGGAATCTTAAATAAAATGCTATCTATATACATCTTTTCTATGCCCCACATCTAATACCAGAATATAGCAAGCCGTGTCTTTTATTTCATAAATAATACGGTAATTCCCTACTCGTATACGCCAGCCCTCACGGCCTGTTAATTTTTTTGAGCCAACAGGTCGCGGATTATGAGCTAGCCGATTAATTATATTGATAATTTTTTCTCGATCAGTTGTTTGAATCTTTTGCAAAGCCTTAACAGCAACTCGCTCAATTTCGATTTCATATTTCATGATCGTAGCTTTTTAATCGCTTTTTTGAATGAAATGGGATGAGAGGGCCTAGCTTTGGCTTTGTCATAGGCAATAATATCTTCATACTCATCAAGAATAGCTGCTATTTTTCGCCATTCTGCATAAGGCAGCACAGTTGCGGTTTTCTTGCCTTTTTCATCGACAATGAATTTTTCATGTAAATTTAACATACTAACCTCCGTTCACTCCGGCTGATATTCTCTACACAACGCCGTCTTGCGCTTATGTCTTGCAATCGCTAATTCTACCAAGTGCGTCAATAATTCAGAATAACTCACACCGGAAGCGCCCATTAATTTGGGATACATACTGATGGCGGTAAAACCAGGAATCGTGTTGATTTCGTTGAAATAGATTTCGTGAGTGTCTTTTTCTAAAAATAAATCGACACGTGCCATTCCTTCACATTCTAACACATTAAAAATATCTTTAGCGAAAACACGGACTTTCTCAAGAACCTCTTTTGGGAACGTGGCAGGGATAATTAATTCCGCACCATTTTGGTCTAAGTATTTCGCCGCATAAGAATAAAATTCATGTGTAGGACGCACTTCACCGACAACACTCACAATAGGATCACTGCCATAATCTTTAGATTCCAAAACAGCTACTTCTAATTCATGCGCATTAATGCCTTTCTCTACGACGACTTTCACGTCATAAAGAAATGCTTTCTCGATAGCGTCAATTAAATCTTCTGCGTGTTTTATTTTTTCGACACCTACGCTAGAACCTGTATTAGAAGGTTTAACAAACACTGGAAAACCTAGGGTTTTAATGATTTTTTCACAGAATGTTTTAGCGTGTTTTTCCCATTCACCGCGTTTAATCACAACATAAGAAGGCACACGTAATCCTGCATTATGAATTAAACGTTTAGAAACATCTTTATCCATGCCCATCGCAGAAGAAAGTACGCCACAACCTACATAAGGCACATCGGCTAATTCTAATAACCCTTGCACGGTACCGTCTTCGCACAAAGTACCGTGAATCACAGGAAAAATAACATCGAAGACACGTTCTGTGGATTTCGCTGAAAATACTTTAGAGGCTTGCACGTGTTGCACATGTTTACCAATGGCATTCGGTTTAAATAACATGCGATCGGCGGCTTGCGGTAAGGTGTGCGTTTCATCTCCTAAAAACCAAACGCCTTGTTTGTCAATGCCTACAGGCACCACTTCAAACCGTGAACGATCTAAATATTCAATTACGTTTTTAGCAGACATGAGTGACACTTCATGCTCACCTGAGCGACCACCGTATAGCACTGCAACACGGGTTTTATTAGGAGAACTCACACGAAAATACCTCTAAAAAAGTTTCAGAAACTATACCGTATATGATGAAAATTCGCTAGTATTGATACAACTTAATGCCAAAAATCATTCGACCAACGACTAAAGCTCAATAGCTCAGACATGATTGCTTGCATTAAACGGTCCCCTCTCCCGCCGCTAGCTATCATGAAATAAAATGAACTCCACAGCGGGAGAGGGTTAGGGAGAGGGAAAATCGACAATTGCAAAAAATAGCTTGGCTATCGTTTACCCTCACCCCGACCCTCTCCCGCTGTGGAAATACTTTATTTTTCAATGTAATGGCGGCGGGAGAGGGAGGATTAACATAGTAGATTCTTTTTAAAGAGGTTATAGTTTTTGACAAAACATACCATTATGGTTAATAATACAGCTCTATGCTCCATAAATATTGTAGCAAATCTGTACATCGAGTTAACCAGAGGAACAATAAATGCCTAGTATAATCAAGAAGTTAGTTTTCTTTTTATCCGTTTTCTGCATCACCGGTTGGTGGGGCCCTTTTGCTTTCTTAGATATGTTATTCGGCAACAACGTAGATACGCCTCCTGGCACCCAGGCGTGGCTTAATCAGGAAGTCAGCTCTATCACCTCCCAGGCTAGCAACCTCGACGTCAACGTCCTCAAATTGGGTCTCAAAGCTTATCTTAAAGCTCGCCAAGAAGGCCTAGATGCTAAACAGCTCTTGACCATTATTGACTACTCTAAACCCTCTACGGAACGCCGTTTGTTCGTGGTCGATTTGAAAAAAGCAAAAGTACTCTATAACACCTGGGTTTCTCATGGCAAAAACAGCGGCGAAATCGAAACCCGTTCTTTTTCCAATTCCCCTGGTAGCTTAAAAACTTCTTTAGGCGTCTTTTTAACCGGTGAACCCTATGAAGGCGGCAATGGTTATTCTCTACACTTAACTGGATTAGAGCCAGGATTTAACGATAAAGCTTATTCTCGTTCAATTGTCATGCACGGTGCCTGGTACGTAGGCCCTGGACAAAGAGGCCGAAGTTGGGGCTGTCCTGCGGTTAGTACTAGCCTTGCAAAACCGATTATTGATACAATCAAAGATAGAACGTTGATATTTGCTTACGGGCGTGATCCCAACTATTTAAGGAAATCGACCTTTTTAACAGGTTAAAAAATAAGGATTGTTATCCCTATGAAAAACTTTTTTCTCTCTTGCTGTGGCGTTGTCGTTATTTCACTAAGCCTGACACACTCCGCAATAGCAGCAACATATTCTTTGCCTGCACCTGGCAATGATATCGTCGGTGAAGTGCGTTATGTGTCTGCATCCTCTGGCGAAACATTGCTAACTGTTGCTCAACGCAATGGTATAGGTGTTAATCAAATCATGACATCGAATCCAGGCATGGATTTGACAACACCGTTAGGCAGCGGCACTACTGTGCGTATTCCTGCTGAATTTATTTTACCGGCAATATCACATCGGGGCATTGTGATTAATTTGCCAGAAATGCGTATGTATTATTATCCCGGTGATGGCACTGTGAGAACTTATCCTGTTGGGATTGGTCGTGTTGGAAAAACCATTCCTATTCAGCGTACCGCTGTTGCACGTAAAGCGTTAAACCCAACATGGACACCACCTAAAGATATTCGCGATTGGAATGCAGAGCAGGGTATTACATTACCGGCGAGCATGCCTGCAGGCCCTGACAATCCATTAGGCCCTTATGCAATTTATTTACGTATTCCTACTTTTTTAATTCACAGTACGATTTTTCCTGAAAGTATTGGTAAGCGCGCAAGCTTTGGTTGTATTCGTATGAATGAAGGTGATATCAAAGAATTTTTCCCTGACATGCGTGCTGGTCTTCCTGTTGATATTATTGATTTGCCTATTAAAGTCGGTTGGTATGGTAATAGAGTATATCTAGAAGCACATCCGCCATTAGAAGAACGCAGCCATTTAAGTCATGCTAGTTTAAACGGTGTTGTACGCATGATTGAAAATACCTTACCTAAAAATCGCATGATTATGATTGACTGGCAATTGGTCGCGCATTTAGTCGAAGATCCTGACGGTGTACCGCACGAGATTGGGACGGTGTCTGGATAACACTTAAGATTGACAAATCCCCCTTGATCCCCCTTTTTCAAAGGGGGAAAGTTCTATGTCATCCCGAGCGTAGCGAGGGATCTCCTGCTTAAGTAAGGAAAACTATCATGATTTGCTATTACGTCGCTTTGGCTGAGGTGTAGATGGCGCAGTAGTACCTGTGTTTAATTTAGGTAGAGTGGGAGTAGTAGACTGTTTTGGCGGTCTTGCTGTTGTGCTTACTAACACGGATGCTGTGCCAGTAGGCGTAGATGAGCTTTTTGTAGTAGCAGCTGAACTTGTAGTAGCAACACCCGCGGTTTGCGATTTATTTATAGTCGGTAAAAGTTTATTATCTTTGGTGGGTGACGATGTTACAGTCAAACCACCGCCTCTTAATCCAGTTCCAAATTTCATGTACCTCTTATCATCATCTGATTCAAAATATTTTTTTGCAACACCACCAATAGATGGCAATGTACTATCACCAACAGAAGTAATAATGGAACTTTTTACGGATGGCGCTGTGGCTGTAGAAACAATATTGGGACTTCTCGTAATGGGTGAACCCTCAACTTTCTTTGTGTCAAACAGATTTCTAGTCTTAGCTGCTTGTTTTTTGTAAGTGTATGATGCAAGGCTATTTTTATCTAGCTTCTTAACTTGTTCATCAAATTGGAAAAGCAAACTAATGGCATTTCTGTTTAGCAGTGGATTATCAGGTTTTATTTTGCGATGAAACTCAGGCAAGGCCATTTTAATTTCATTAGATTCTGTTTTATGATACACGTATCCTTGACTTCCATCGAATATGACTTTTATTTCCTTATATCCTTGATCATTAGCATATGGTTTAAGAATATCATTCACCGCGCTGACGAGTAAGTCTCGCATTATCAGCTTATTTTGCGCTTGCGCCCGTTGTAACCCTTCTGTTTCGCGTTGCCAATCTTCTTTAGATTGAAGAGCCATGGAATGACTTGGTTCTGGCACACAAGAACTCACATAATCTATCGCTTCTTTGATAGATAGCTCGAAAATCTTGGTGTTTTTGGGAGAAGAATCAGGGCTCGTAGCCGTAGTTGCTACAGCAGCTTGCAATTGATCTAAGATAATCTGGAATTTATTTTTAATAATATCTACCACAATAGCAATATTACTTTTTAAACCTAATTCATTTCGCAAAAGATTGGAAATAACATTCGCTTTTTGCAGAGTATCAGCGGACATTTTTACACTGAGTTCTTTCGTATCCTGAACTTGTTTAGGAGTAACAACTGCAAAACCTGACTCAGGAACAGCAGCAGACAATGAAGAAGTAGGTGTTGTTTTGATATCTATAGAAGATAAAGAGGCTCCTCCTGAAGATGTTGGCTTTGGTATGGAAATAGTAGGTGATGATACTGCTTGAACAGGAGCAAATGCTGTTCCTGAAGAGACTGGCTCCACAGGAGTTTTTTTCGCATCAAGTGCTTTAAGAGCTTGAAGAAGAGAAGCGCTAAATCTTTCATTTGGTAAAAGCACTGATTGCAATTCTTCTATAATCCTCCGATGTTCCTCTGGCGTATCTAGCACATCTTTTACTGCTAAATTATCTCTAGGACTAACCTCGTCACTGACGCCTCCAACTGATACACTGTCCCTAGGACTTCCTATATCTTCAGTAACGGCTCCATATGACATAAGCGCACGATTGAACTTTGTTTCCATATCGGAGTTATCAAATAAAAATTCCTTATAGTCATTTTGAAAATCTTTAATTTGTTTAAGTAATGATTTTCTATCTTTTGTCATTCCTAACCATCCAATAAAAATACTTCTTATGAGTAAAGATTGAAAATTAGGATACTGTACAAAAGGAGAAAAAACTGATTGTTTGGAATCGCCAATAAAAGCTGCATCAAGCTCATCCACTAGGGTATCTAGAAATTCTTTAGCGCGTGGCACATCTGATCTTATATTTTTCAACTTTGGTAAATGTAAAATATTGGAAAGTAGAAATTGAAAATCCAATCCTGGAATTCGCGCATGATGCGGTTCATAAAAAAGATTTTTTTCTGTGTCTTTCAACTTTGCAACCAAGGGAATTAAAACATCATGTGAAGTTTCCAGAAATGCAATATGATCTGTCATCGCTATTTCACGTGTCTTCGTTGCTGCCTTTTTTTCATGTTGCTCAAGAAAAATATCCATTTGTTTAACAAAATTGGCAATGATTACCCTGCTATCATACTCTTCAATAAGCTCTTTTAATTGTGTTTCTAATGCTTTTTTTTGTGCGTCTGTATATGGTTTAGTAAGTTCAATATGTCTATCTGTATCCTCGTAGAAATAGGGAGAGGATAAAAGATCATGCTCGCCTTTGTAATGTATGTATTGCTCGCTAGGCGTGCTCTTTTCACTTTGCAGTTCACGATCTGCTTCCATGAGTTGCAAATGTTTTGCCAGCAGCGCTAATCTCTTTGTGTTATCATACTTCGTCGCCGTGTGAAGTGTAGTTACATTCTCATGCCATAATTTTATGTTTGCTAAATCTGACTTACATTTTTCTAATGCTTGCGCAACTTCATCCACAGGAAGACGTGTTCGCATATCCTCTAACAATCCTGAAATTATCTTAAATTTTCTCGGCGTGCGTAGAGCGGAATCGCAAATGAAACTTAACAATTCAACGCTAAAATTGGCTCTATTCCACCATTGCTTCATATCTTTGGTTCTGGCATTGAGTTCAGCGATACGTTTAGCTTTTATATCGTCACCAGTGGTAGTTGCTAACGACGTTGTCGCCGTACTGGTTGTAGCGGTTAGGGCTGCAGTTGCTATCGTTTTGGTATCAGTCTTATCTTCGGCGACACGTGGACTAAAACTCGCTTTGATCGCTGCTTTTGACTCGCGACTTCTTGCTGTTTCAAGTTCAGCATCAAAATCAACACTACTATTGAGTTGCGCTTTGAGCTTAGCAAATTCAGGATCACCACCTTCAGCACCAAGCTCAGCTTCAATAGTCGATATCATTGATAAATTGCCCGCAAACATCACAGAAAATAAAAAAGCATCTCGCTGTGCTTCATTTACCGTCGTTTTAAATTTTTCAAAAGCGTTTTCGAAATTTTGATAGTTTGTTCTAAGATTATCTAAATCTATTTGATTTTTTTTATATAAATCTATCATTGCTTGTAAATTTTTGTAACTGGCATTAAAACCTGTCGTCTGATCTTTCCAACTACCTGGCAGAACACGAGTAAGATTTTCTAGATAAGTAGCATTGTGACTATTGAGTCTTTCCGCGATAGCTCTTAATACCTGTAATCTTGGTAAACACTCCGCCATCCCTATACGAATTAATAAGGCTTGTTTATAAAGCGCTTCTGCTCTCTGATATAATTCAGAGTCAGTCAGTTTACTACCCGATTTCATCTCTAACCCCTCGTTTTTATGGTATATATTGCAGTATAGCGCAAACTGAATATATTGTAATATTCAATGATTTAACAATGAGTTACATTTTGGGGCGCACAGCAGTCTGCATAGCAGCAGCGAGAGGGGCAAGATCCATCGGAAGTTGTTGTTTAGATTGATAATTGCGAAGTGCTTGAGAGTCGTTTTCTATTTTTTCCAGTGCATCCAATATAGATAGCTTTCTTGCATAGTCTTTGCCGCCAAATAAAGTTTGTATGCATGATAAGCTAGCAATCGCAGTTTCAAATTTTTCTCGGTAAATACGTCGAACAATGGATAATGCGTCTTTGAGTAGCATAGGATTATTCCGACAAAATCTCTCAACTAACACGCTAGTTGTTGCGAAATCATTTTTGCAAGATTCATGAAGTGCTTTCACAAAATTTTCTAATTGAGGTTTGTTAAACTGCATGGCAGCAATCAATTTTGCTGCATCCTTATCATACATCTCATGCAACACTTTAAGAAACGTTTGGGGATTCGTATCGAGGATATTATTCAAATAAACAAGAAGATTATTTTTTCCTTTGTTAGAATCGATGATCGCACTTGCAGCTGTTTTTAATGCAAAAATTTTAGCTTCATCAGATACATCATGCAAAAACAATATAAAATCTTCTGAATCTGCTTCTGCCATCAATTTAACAAAATAAGAATTTCTAAGAAATTTTAAAAGAGCCTGATGTTGGTCAGCGTCAAAATAGGATATCAAAGCAGTTAATTGAGCTAACTTGTTAATAGTAGCATCAATAGCGTCTGTAAATTTTTGAGCTTTTTCTTCACCTCTTCCTAGATGATGTATATTTGTATTATTTATTTCATTTTTATGCTCAATAAAATTATTAACCATTGCTAAATGCTGGAAATAAAAACCTAAACTCTGGCTAGAATATGTTGCAGCTTCTTCGTTTTCATCATCTTCTTCTACACTATTGCAAATCTCATCAATACCAGCGGCATTACTCCATCGAGCAGTATAAACATTCCGTACCATAGAAATAAAATGTTTCAAATCTTTTACAGAATGCTTTTGCAAAAAGCTAGCACAAGCTGCAAAAAATTCAGAAGCAAAAGCAAAACCTTTTGTTTCTAAGTCACCGTATGGATTAGAACTCGCTACAGACTTACTCGTAGAAGATTCGTCATGACGTACACTGACGGCAACCGCTTCAGTAAGGTCACTGTTACTGCCATCGGTGGGGGTGGTTCCTTCATAACGCTTACTGCGCACAGGCAAGCTTTTTTCATCACTTGAAGAATCGCCTTCGCTTATCGGTAAGCCATTGGCTGCCAGCATAAAACATCCTAAATATCAAAAAGTTACACCAAATTTGACCATTATATCATGATCTGTGCGTAAAATCTAATCCTATCCTGCCAATACTGACATACCTGTTTTTAACGTTGGCAAGCCTAGATGTTGGGCTAGTGTCTGGCCAATGTCGGCAAACGTTTTGCGCTTGCCTAGAGGGCCTGGTTTTACGCCAGGACCAAAGAAAATCACTGGCACATGTTCACGGGTATGATCGCTACCTACCCAAGTAGGATCACAACCATGATCTGCCGTAATCACAGCTAAATCACCAGGACGTAACAAAGCTTCAAATTCAGGCAAACGTTTATCAAAATCTTCCAAGGCCTTAGCATAGCCAATCACATCACGTCTATGACCATACAACATATCAAAATCAACAAAGTTCACAAACACAATGCTATTGTCGGGTGCTACCGCCGCTTCTTGTAAAAATGCATCGAACAATGCCATGTTGCCATCGGCTTTTATATTTTTGCTAATGCCACGATGTGCATAAATATCTGCAACTTTACCGATAGAAATAACTTGCCCACCCGCTTCTAGCATTTTATCCAGCAAGGTAGGCTCTGGTGGAGGTACTGCATAATCACGACGATTCCCTGTGCGATAATACTCGCCAGGCTTTCCCGTAAATGGTCTTGCTATCACACGACCCACATTGTATTCATCTACTAATTGTCGCGCAATTTCACACACTTCATAAAGACGTTTCAAACCAAAACTTTCTTCGTGTGCTGCAATTTGAAAAACACTATCGCCCGACGTATAAACAATAGGTTTTCCCGTACGTTGATGTTCTTCACCCAACTCTACAATAATATCAGTACCGGATGCATGTTTATTACCTAAAATACCGGGTACTTTTGCTTTTGTAATGAATGCTTCAATTAAATCATCCGGAAAACTCGGATATTCCGGCGGAAAATATCCCCAATCAAATAATGCTGGCACACCGGCAAGCTCCCAATGTCCGCTAGGTGTGTCTTTGCCATAACTTAATTCTTCTGCACATCCGTATGCCGCTTGCGGTGCATGATTGATTTCTAAGCCTGGAATATTTTTTCCACAACTAATCATTGCTGCAGCGTTTAAACCTAAGCGTGTTAAATTTGGTAAACGCAGTGGGCCTTGACGCACATTTGCTTTGTCTGCTTTTCCAATCGCACATTGTTCGGCAATATGCAAAAGTGTATTAGCGCCTGCATCACCATATTTCACCGCATCCGCTGTTGCACCTAAACCAAATGAATCCATCACTAAAATAAAAACACGTGCCATGAAAAAATTCCTTAGTATTGTAAGGCTTTACAATGCGTTTCACGAATCAGGAAAGCAATCACTAATGCTATAACAAAAGAAACAGGCATCATCAAGAGCGCTGCATTAAAATTTTGTGTCGAATAAACAGAAACACCATCAATGACTTGATGGTCCCAATGACGCTCTAATAACCAACCAAATAAAGGCTGGCAAATAACACCACTAAACATAACTGTTGCAGAATCAACACCCACAGCAGTACTCGTGAGAGAACTAGGATTTAATTCTGCAACGGTTGGATATGTTAACACTTGTGAACTCGTTACAAGCCCTACTAAAAAAAATAAAATAATTAAAGAACTCAATGACCAATCCGCTACATACATTAATAACACCATGACTACTACAGAAATAACTGCACCAACCATCATAGGCAATACACGTCTTTCAATATGATCTGAGATCCAACCATACACTGGCGAGCCAATAATCACACCAATGAATAACGCTGCTGTCGCATATGTCGCTTCTAGATGTGTGAGATGATGTATTTGTTCAAGATAAGGAATACCCCACAAAGCGCCTAACAAAAAAATAGGGAAATTCATTAACGAAGTATACAAACCACCATACCAATTTTGTGGATTCAATAACGCTAAACGAATACTTTGCCAGAAACCTAATTGTTTTAAATGTGCTTTATCTTGCAATGTGTTTTCATGACTACCGGGTGGATGATCTTCTACAATAAAAAATACCAAAGCAAAAATAATGATTCCCAACACTGCATTCGCGAGCACTGCACCACGCCAGCCCAACCAACTACTCACTAATGCTAATGGTGTTTGCGCAACCATACCACCCAACATGGCAACCGTAATGACTATTCCTGTCACAAACGCCATACGACTAGGCTGGAACCAACGAGAAGCTAATCGCATACAACTTAAAAAACAAAAAGATGCGCCCATACCCACTAAAAACCTTGCAGCCGCTGCCTGCCAATAAGCATTGGCCAATCCAAAAATAAACGTTCCTATTATGCAAAAGCTCAGCGCAAGCAAAATTAATTTTTTTGTAGAAAATCGATCCAGTAAAATCCCCGCAGGAAATAGAAATAAAGCATTCGCCGCAAAAAACATAGAACCCAAACCACCCAATTCTGCTGCTGTTAAATCAAATGCTTGCTTGATTTGTTGATTAATCGGATTAAAAAGATTCATTTGAATAAAAACATAAAAGAAAAACAACGCCGCCGTCAACACCACCCACCAAGCACGACTAGTGCCCAAACCTTGTTTAGCATCCATCAAAGATCTCCTTATATTAAGTGAGAAGCTTGGGATGTTTTCTAACATAGGCAAATTAGAAAGGCTAGCAGTAAATTTTTTTATATAAATTGCGGATTGAATCATCAATTTACATGGTATTTTGAAGTATATATCCCTCACTTTACATAGAGGATGTCATTCAATTGCTTAATTAAAAAATTAATGTATAATTAATGGTCTTCATGAGATGAAAAAACCATAATTTACACCTTTTCCGGCAAAATTAGATATCCCCTGTTTCAAAGAACATTGCATAAATATTTTTTCTTAAGCAGGAGATCCCCGCTAAAAGCATGCGGGGATCTCCTGCTTAGAAAAATGTTTAAATAAAATAGGACAACCGCTAAGAATCCTTTAGAATACATCAATATTTCACAATAAAGGACTTTTCCATGAAGCTATACTTTTCCAAAGGCGCTTGTTCGCGTTCGGTTAGAATTATTTTGCATGAATTAAATATTCCTGCTGAGTTTGAAGCTGTGGATTTTAAAACTAAAAAAACAGCATCAGGAAAAGATTATTTGAGTATTAATCCCAAAGGTGCAGTGCCTGCGTTGCAATTAAATGATGGGAGTGTGTTAACTGAAAACGTTGCTATCCATCAATATCTTGCAGACACTCACGGCGCGCATCATTTATTGCCGGAATTAGGAAATTTTCAGCGTTATCGCACATTAGAATGGTTTAGTTATATAAGCTCGGATTTACATAAAAGTTGCGGGCCTCTTTTTAATTCGGCTGTTCCCGATGAATTAAAAGAAACAATTTTTAAACCTGCATTGTTAAACAAATTTAAAATCGTTGAACAACAATTGCAGAAAAATGAATATTTAATGGGGAAAGAATTTACTTTACCCGACGCTTATCTTTTTGTCGTGATTTCTTGGCTAAAGCATTTCAATATCGATTTGCAAACAGCTTTACCTAATGTATCGCGATATTACAATGCCTTAAAAGAAAGAAAATCGATTCGGCAGGCGCTGGAGGAAGAGGCTTGATTTTTTAGCCCAAGGTTTAGGCGCGCTTTTTGCGCCGTAACCCTGGGCTAAAAAATCAGGCCTGCGGCCTGTTCATAATTATTCAACGCTTCATAAGGAGAGAATGGGCTGACATGGCACTAGCATAAAAAATAAATTAATGTATAATTATTGAACCTTATAAAATAACATAACTGTAATTTATACATAGCCTGAGGAGTTTTACATGAGCCATTCCAACAACACTTTACGAGTTCCTTTATTAGCAGCTGCTGTTCCACCACCGTCAAACACTCCTCAACCTGCAGCACCTACTACTCCGACATTACCTACAAATGAAACAAAAACCCTTAAAGCAACGTTCATCGAATCACATAGTTTTGTAGGCAGTGACGAGTGGATTTGGCTCAACCGGGAACAAGAAGAAATAGTACGAAGAAACTCTTGGGATTGCACATTACACTGCTTATGTACATGTTATAAAGAACCCGATCCAGCAAATAGCAAACATATGGCAGTCTTATATTGTGGTTATATTACTGCTCGCTCTTGCCAATTCCCACCTGACTGCCCATCTGCTACTTGGTTCCGCACCAAAAACTGCTTCAGTTTATTTGCCAACACTTGGCGAGAAATGTGCAAAACAGGAGGCGCTATTCCTGCTAAAGATCTAGCTCAATTCAGCCTAGGCAGTTGTAACCAAAATGTATTAGCCCGATATGAAGCCGAGCAAAATGGTTTCCAGAAATTTATGGAAACAGAACTAAAACCCACAAAGCGCAACTCCACAACGATGACACGCAGCTAAATCTAATTCGATCAAAATTGATCGTATTGTAACATATTGAATTATATTGTTATTTATATTATTTACTAAAAAATTTCCTTTTTTTAATCAATATGGGTTATACTGATTATAAAGAAGGGGATTGTTATGACTACACCAAATTTTTCACACATGGCCACAACGAAGAAAAAAACATTAGACAATGACTTTTCCTCTCATTTTGACCCCAATCTGGCAGGTGTAGCCATTGTTGAAGGCTTACATTACCTAAAAAATCGCCTAGAATGGTCAGGCACAAAAATCGCGAGCATCTTGCATCTTGCGCCTAATACTGTAAACACTTGGCTCAAAAATAATATTATTCCTCTGCATAGCGCTGCATTGTCACCTGATGTTCAAGCTATTATTCATTTACTAGCCATTCATCGCAGCCTAGAAGCTATGTTCGAAGACCCCATACATCAGCGTGCTTGGTTAGCTACTTTTCATCCCGAACTCAATGTCATTCCCGAAAAACTCATGGGTCAATCCTTCGATGGATTAATTTTCATTCGTCAATATTTGGATTATGTTCGCGGGAGAGGGGCATGATTGAGCTAATACGTATTGTTGAAGATCAAGCACGTCTATCCAGTTACCGCGCCACACAAAATGAAGAACGCGCTATTCAACTCGAATTAATGATTGAAAAAACAAAACCAAAAAACTTTCATCTTGACTGGCACACATTAATCGCAACACCTTTCCGCTACAATCCACCTCATCCTTCCGCACGATTTCGCCCTCCCTTTGGGAAAAATGTTTTTTATGCATCATGTGCGGAAGAAACAGCATTGTATGAACATGCATTTCATTTTATGCGTGAACGTATTCATCTAGATATTCAAACTGAAACTGGAATTAGAACACTTTTCTCAGTTGCAGCAGACCATAGTCAAGCAATTGACATTCGTCACAACAGTAAATGCAAAAAAATTATAAACAAAATAGATTATTCAGCATCCTACGAATTCATCAAAACAAATCCCAATATTACTTTTATTTTTTACCCTTCTTGCCGAGATCCCCATCATCGAGATAATGCGGCTATTTTTGACATTAAACATCTTGAGAAAACCCTGAAAAAAGAATCATCCATTAAATTTTTTTATGATAACCCCAGCAAAAAATTGACATGGATTGATTATCATTTACATATCAATTGGAAAGAAGTGAGTTAATCTTATTCTTTTTCAGGATAAATCACTGAGCTTTTAGGTGATGGCATTCAACATCATTAGACTAATTGCGATAGAAATGCATGCGCTGCAATACCCCCCATTACTACCATTACCATTTTAACATACACATTAAAACGGTTAGGAAATTTTAATAGTTAGGTTTCAATTTTCTTAGAAATTTGAAGGCGTACTATAAAATTTTCTATTGCTTATTTTATAATTAAATCAATAAGTTGGCTAGCGCCTAGGCGGAAAGTAGTGAGAGACGCCCAATTTTGACCCATAATTTGCTGAGTAAGGGTGAGATATTGTGTCGCTTGCTCAATAGTTTTGATACCGCCGGAAACTTTTAGGCCTATGGGTTTTCCCGATTTTTGGATGGCATTTAATAAAACTTCTGCTGATTCTAATGTTGCACCGATAGCGATTTTTCCTGTTGATGTTTTTAAAAAATCCGCGCCAGCCTTGATCACATCTTCGCAAGCTGAAGCTAAAGATTTTTTATCAGGAAATGCACCGGTTTCCAATATGACTTTTAATAAAACAGGCTTGTCATCCAGAGGCGTGCTTTTTACGCCGAAGGATCTCCTGCTTACAGGGAGATCACACGCGTAGCTCGGGATGACACAGGACTTCTTACATTGCCGAATAAAATCAATTGCAAATTGTTTTTCACCTTTTAAATATTTTTGATAAGGAAAAACAACATCAATTTCTTGTGCACCATTTTTTATTGCTTGTTGTATTGTGTCCAACACCGTTTCAATAGGTTCATTACCACTTGGGAAATTGGCAACAGTTGCGATTTTCACTGGAGTATTTTTTAAAAAATCTGCTGCGTGGGTCACAAATTGTGGATAAACACAAACAGCAGCAACTGAACCATGCGTGGTCACTGCTTTACTGCAAAGGGTTTTTATCGTGTCTATGGTATCAGTAGAATTAAGACTGGTTAAATCAATAAATGAAAGAAGTGTAAGCATTTTGATAGCCTCTCTTTAAGCAGGAGATCCCCGCTAAAAGCATGCGGGGATGACGAAGTGTTCCTCGCAGGGGCGAGGAAAAAACAATGTTTTTTATCTACGCCCTGCGAGGTCTTCACTCGTCATCCCCGCATGCTTTTAGCGGGGATCTCCTGCTTAGCACATCTGATAACCGTTGAACGAGGATTTATATATTAATCCCCACGCTCTAACTCTTTCACAAACTCAGGAATCAACTTCGTCAATTTACGCGAAGCCAATTCACCGAAATGTAACGTGCCTTCGTGAGTAATTTTTTCTTTACTTAATCCTGCTGCCAAATTAGTAATTGCTGCTAAACCTAATACACGCAAACCACAATGGCGCGCCAAAATAACTTCAGGAACAACAGACATACCCACCGCATCAGCACCCCATTGACGAAAAGCACGAATTTCGGCAGGCGTTTCAAACGAAGGCCCTAACACAGAAATATAAACACCATCATGCAAAGGAATATTTAATTTTTTAGCAACTGCGTGCATTTCTTCACGCAAATCTTCATCATACGCATTTTCCATACCAAAAAAACGTGGCCCAATGCTTTCATCATTCGCACCCACCAAAGGATTGCCAGGATGAAAATTAATATGGTCCGTCAACACCATCACTTCACCCGCACCTACTTCTGGTTGCAAAGATCCCGCAGCACCTGTCACAATCAAAGTGCTTGCACCTAATTGTTTAATAAGACGCACAAAGGTTTGAATAGCTGTATACTTTGCACCTTCATAAAGATGCAAACGTCCTTTCATACAAACAACAGGAACATCTTGAATATAACCCATAACTAACAGAGAAGCATGCCCTTGCACACTACCTGATTGAATCCCTGGAATAGCTTGATAAGGAACCGTAATCGGATTTGTTAATTGGTCCGCAATAGAGCCTAATCCAGAACCTAAAATCATACCTATTTTAGGGATAAAATTGGGCGCGTATTTGCGAATGACCGTCATCGTTTCTTGCATAAAAACCCCTTTTTATTTTGTTAACAATTCCAATAAATAAAAAAACAAAGTGGCAAGCCCTGCTGCTGCCGGCACTGTAATAATCCACGACATAAAAATATTACGAATCACATTGAGATTCAATGCATCAATACCCCGCGCAAGACCTACACCAAAAACAGCGCCCACCAACGTTTGTGTTGCTGACACAGGAATTCCTGTACTCGTAGAAACAATCACTGTACTTGCAGCCGCTAAAGTCGCAGCAAATGCTCGACTCGGTGTTAACATAGTGATTTGATTCCCTACGGTTTCAATCACTTTACGTCCATACATAAATAAACCTAAAATCACACCAATACACCCTAACAAAATAATCCCATTTTGCATATTACCGTTTTGCATAACATTGCCTTTGATTGCACCAATGACAGCAGCCACCGGACCTACTGCAATAGCAACATCATTAGAACCATGTGCAAACACCATTGCACATGCGGTAAAAGCCATCAAAATACTAAACATCGATTCAATATAAAGAAATTGCGCATGCCGTCGCACTTTACCAATGAGACGAATAGGTTTCATCATAAAAATACCCGCAACAAACACAAGAAGCGCCGTACCGAATACAATCAATACATGCATCCACATACCTTCAAGTAAATGAAAATGTTCAGCAGCCTTCAGCGTTGTCATCATCGCCAACACAATACCTACTAAAAAAAGATAGATTGGCACAAATTGTTTGGCAGCACGCAATGGATGCTCTTCACCTAAAATAGTACGTTTAATGGAAATAAATAATAAATAAGCTACGACACCCGCAATCGCCGGCGAACACACCCAACTAATGGCGATATAAATCACAGTTTGCCAATGTATTGCATGCGCACCTAACATAATAGTACCTACACCGACTAATGCACCGATAATGGCATTAGTAATAGAAACAGGCATTCCTAAATAACTGGCAACTGTGATCCAGGTAGCGCCCGCCATGAGCACAGATAACATACTGAAAATAAATAAATGCGGCGTGTTGGCAAAAACTTCGGGATTAATAATTCCACCACGTATGGTGTTGGTCACATGCGTGCCGCCTAAAAACGCACCGCCAATCTCAAACACAATGGCAATCATAACGGCTTGTTGGGTATTGACGGCTTTAGAACCGATTGCGGTACTCATAATATTAGCAAGATCATTCGCGCCAATACCCCAAGCCATCCACAGCCCTACAGCACAAGCAATAATGATATAAATCAGCGTATGATCCATCATAGAATTATCTCATCTGGCCAATAAAATTTGTAAGCGATCGCCCACCTCACGTGCTTTATCTGCAATCTCCCCTGTCCACACGATAATTTCATACAAAAATATGACATGCACTGGCGGAAGTTTTTCTTCCAAAGAGAACATCAGCCGTCGCAATTGAATTTGTTGATCATCCGTATCGTGTTCTATCGCGGTTAATTTCGCAATCATTGCTTCAACTAATTTAATTTCACTACCACTAAATCCTGTTTCTAATAATTCATGTAATTCATGAATAGCTGTGTTAGCTTGTTTCGCTGCATCAATATTGCGACTCACGTATTCTATAAAAAGCGTACGGATTTCGCGCGGAAAAATCATTTTTCGCCCCAATACAACACCTGCAATATCTTTTGCTTTATTAGCCAATTCATCTTGTACATTCAATAATGCTAAAAGATCGCCGCGAGACACAGGCATAAACAAACTTTTTGGCAAATGTAGACGTAATTCACGTTTGATATTATCAGCATCGTGTTCCAAAAGACCGATGTCTTTTTGTAGAGCATCAACCTTGACCCACTCTTCATCCATGACGGCTTCAAAAAATGGGCTTAATTCTTTGACGCAATCATAAACTTTCGCCATGTGTTCTTCTAACGGCCGGATTGGCGAGCGGCCAAACATGTTTAAAAATGGTGTGGTAGGCATCATGCCTCCTTAATTACACTGTTTTCTCCGTCGATTTTTGTGGGTTTTTCGCATGCATAAAAGCCACTGCCACATCTAACATACGATTGGAAAAACCCCATTCATTATCATACCAAGAAAGTACTTTAACCAAGTTACCAATCACTTTCGTATGCGCAACATCAAAAATAGAAGACGCAGGATTATGATTAAAATCGACAGAAACCAATGGATCTTCATTAATGACAAGAATATTTTTCAGCATGTCTGACTTGGCCGCTGTCCGCATGATATTATTCACTTCTTCAACCGTTGTATTGCGTTTTGCGGTAAACGTAAAATCAACAACAGACACATTAATTGTAGGCACACGAATAGCAAACCCATCTAATTTACCATTCAATTCAGGTAACACTAAACCCACTGCAGATGCAGCACCCGTCTTTGTAGGAATCATCGAGTGTGTCGCAGAACGCGCACGATGCAAATCAGTATGATAAACATCAATTAACACTTGATCATTAGTATACGAATGAATGGTATTCATCAATCCACTCACAATCCCTAATGCATCATCCAATGGCTTAGCAAGTGGGGCAAGACAATTAGTAGTGCAAGATGCGTTTGAAATGACTGTATCAGTCGCTTTTAATGTTTGATGATTCACACCATAAACAATGGTTGCATCAACGCCGGTCGCTGGCGCTGAAATTATCACTTTTTTCGCGCCGGCTTCAAGATGCTGTGATGCTTTTTCTTTTGTTGTAAAAAGACCTGTACATTCGAGAACAACATCAATATTTAATTCTTTCCAAGGCAATTTCTTGGGATCACGCTCAGCAACAACACGAATTTTATCACCGTTAACAATTAAATCGTTACCTGAGATAGAAACTTCACCAGAAAATTTTCCGTGTGTTGTATCATAACGTGTTAAATGCGCATTGGTTTTTACATCGCCTAAATCATTAATCGCAACAATTTGAATACCAGGATTTTTTTTATATTCATAATGTGCGCGTAAAATATTACGACCGATGCGGCCATAGCCGTTAATGGCAACTCGAATAGTCATACGATTTTTCTCCTGTAAAATTTTTTGTGACAAGCATTTCTTTTGCGACTTCAATGATGCGTTCTACGGTGAACCCGCAATCTCTAAAAACATCTTTCGCCGGCGCTGATGCTCCGAATCGATCCAAACCAATTACTTTACCGTGACAACCAACAAATTGATACCAATACGCGCTAGATGCAGCTTCTACTGCGATGCGCAGTGCGATTTTTTTCGGTAATACTTTTTCTTGATAATTAGGATCTTGTTTAAGAAAAACATCAGCAGATGGCATAGAAACCACACGAATATTCATACCACTCTCAGCCATTTGCTGCGCAGCCTGCACAGCTAAGCCCACTTCAGAACCCGTGGCAATGAAAATCATATCTGGCGTGCCTGTACTTTCTCGTAAAACATAAGCACCGCGCTGAATATTTTGTAACGCTTCACGATCACGTTCTTGAAAAGGTAAATTTTGTCTAGACAACAATAAACACGTAGGACCTTGATGCTCGATGGCAATACGCCAAGCCACCGCAGTTTCCACGGTATCACAAGGACGCCACACAGAAAGCCCTGGAATCAAACGCAAACTCGGCGCATGCTCCACGGCCTGATGCGTAGGACCATCTTCACCTAAACCAATGGAATCATGCGTATAAACAAAAATCACGCGTTGTTTCATTAACGCCGACAGTCGCACAGCATTACGCGCATAATCTGAAAATGTTAAAAACGTCCCACCAAACGGGATTAAACCACCATATAACGCCATACCATTCATAATGGCTGACATACCAAATTCACGTACACCGTAGTGAAGATATTGTCCTGCAGGATTTCCTTTTGAAAAAACTTTAACCCCTTGCCAATCTGTTAAATTAGATCCTGTTAAATCAGCAGAACCACCGATTAATTCAGGTAAAACTTTTGCATAATGATTCAAAGAAATATGTGATGCTTTACGCGTTGCTATGGTTTCTTTTTTTGTTTGCATTTCTTGCAATAAAACATCGGCTGTCGCACGCCAATTCTCTGGAAGTTTGCCGCTGAAACGTCTCATAAACTTGCTCCCATTGTTGGCCTTTTTTACGCGCATCCCAAGCAGCATAAAATTCCGCGGGAATCTCGAATGCGGGATACGGCCAATTAAGATTTTTTCTTACTTCTTGAATGGCTTTTTCACCTAGAGGTGCGCCATGGGTATCTGCAGTCCCTGCCAACTCAGCAGGCGCACCCCAAGCAATTGTGGTTTTACAGCAAATCAATGTCGGTTTATCTTTCACTGATTGTGCTAATAAAATAGCTTTGCGCACCGCTTCTCTGTCATGTCCATCCACATCAGGTATTACATGCCAACCATAGGCTGCAAAACGCATAGGAGTATTGTCTGTAAACCAACCTTCTACATTACCATCAATAGAAATACCATTATCATCGTAAAAACCAATTAATTTTCCGAGTCCTAATGTTCCCGCGAGCGAACAAGCTTCGTGAGAAATTCCTTCCATTAGACAACCATCACCCATAAATACATAAGTAAAATGATCTATCACGGGAAAATGTTCACGATTAAATTGTGCTGCTAAATGTTTTTCAGCAATCGCCATACCCACCGCATTTGCTAACCCCTGCCCTAACGGACCTGTTGTCGTTTCAACGCCGGGTGTATCGCCAAATTCTGGATGACCTGGTGTTTTAGAATGGAGTTGACGAAATTGTTTAATATCTTCGATGGAAAGTGCATAACCCGACAAATGTAATAATGCATATAACAACATGCAACCATGGCCATTGGATAAAACAAATCGATCGCGGTTTGACCAATGTGGATTGGTTGGATTGTGTCTTAAGAAATCATTCCAGAGTACTTCAGCAATATCAGCCATACCCATAGGCATGCCTGGATGCCCGGAGTTTGCTTTTTGTACAGCGTCCATACTTAAGATGCGAATTGCGTTAG
>Ga0207093_1015_pt1 | contig 46967 bp, 39 predicted proteins | sample Alteio_BWMinHeat_89_FD_153519 | JGI IMG/M metagenome (GOLD analysis project Ga0207093, IMG submission 153519) | Enriched cells from forest soil in Barre Woods Harvard Forest LTER site, Petersham, Massachusetts, United States -... | ecosystem: Environmental > Terrestrial > Soil > Temperate forest >... | reverse complement strand
TGGTCGCACAGGAATGCGGGAATGTCGAGAGGGATAGAACCTGTGGCGATGATGCACTGATCCGCGGTGACTTCCATGTTGTCGTTGCCGGCAATTTTGATGTCGCGCGGAGAGAGAAATTGAGCCTCGCCTTGCAGCACGGTAATTTTGTTGGACTGCAATAAACCGGAGAGTCCCTTGCGCACCTTATCGACCACCTGGTCTTTGCGCGTTTTCATTTTGAGGAAGTCGAACATGACGGGACCGGTGATGATGCCATACTCTTCCGCCATGCTGATTTTGTGCATGACTTCTGCGTTTGCAAGCAGCGTCTTGGTCGGGATGCAGCCAACATTGAGACAGCTGCCGCCTAAAAATTGTTTTTCAATGAGACAGACGGAGCGTCCTGTTTGTGCAGCTTTAATCGCAGCGACATAGCCCCCTGGGCCCGCGCCAATTACAATGAGATCAAATCGTTTCTTTTCCATACGCATTATAGGTTACCTGCCCTACAAAAAACATGGCAAGATTTATCGCTCTCTGCCAATATGGGGTGTATGAAAACAGTTGAAAAACATAAGCTCTGCCCCAATTGTGAAGCGCGCGTTCCCCTCGAAGCGACTCTCTGCCCTTTTTGCGCCTCTGAACTCAATATGGAAGCCCCTAGGAGTTCTACCCTATTTCAAAGTCAAACTTTAGAAGACAGCGTCGCCTCCCTCTACACTCCCCCCTACCAGAGCAGCAATCGCAGCGCATCCCTCTCTCATTCCAGCGCTGAGTCCTCCCTCTATAAGAAAAACGCTCCTGCGCAGCAGCCACAAGCGGAAGCTCCCGTAGAACGCAAAAGCAGTCTGGTTCCCTCCATTCTCATGTTTGCGGGATCGACCCTGCTCCTGCTGGGCCTCATGCTGGTCATCTTTGCCAGAGAGGGCACCCTCCAGCTGGAATGGGATGCTAGCTACTGGTTCATCTATGCCCTAATCGGCGCTCCGCTGCTCTATTTCGGCTATAGAAAACTCAGCGAACTAGATTAAAATTTTATTATTTCTTTTCTGCGCGATCAATAAAATTGAGTCCTCATTGAAGACAGGGGACACGCCTTACGACTCTTCTTCTAAAAGAAGGGGATAGCCTGCGAAGTGAAAAGGTTCATATTCACCTTCAAAGACTGTATAGGGAGGCGAGAGCATGGCTGCAGCGACCTTTTCACATGTTTTTTTGAAAAGCAAAGTGCCGTTTGGGCTATAAATATCCAGGCGGGGGTCTACTGGGCGCATTAACTCCTGATCAATTCCTTCAAGCACAAAGCTATCTGTAAATACTGCGATAGAATTGTCTCTAAGAAAATAAGCAGCTTTTATATTTGAGCGCGTGTGGATAATGGATTGGCATTTACCTTCCATGTTGACGATGTAGAGATTAGACTCTTTCCACAGAATGCACATTTGTAGTTTTGAATCGAAAAAGAAGGCACTCTCGGGCTTGATCTGGTCTAGTGCCTCTACAGGATGATGTCCCAATACTTTTCCATTCTCTCCAAAATGGAGAATGAACAATGCGCTCTGCTCATCCCTGTAAAACAGACAGAGCTGGCTATCGCTTTTGAGAGGGAAGCAAAAATTGCCGAACGGAATCTTCTTGCCGAGATCGATTAATTGCTCGCTGCCTCGTTCGGTGAACTTACAGATTTTGCCATCGTCGATGTAGGTTACGACAGCTGTGCCCTTTCGATCTTCGTAAGGAAAAAGAAGAAATTTTGTTTTTATGAGCTGCTGGGGAATCATCTCTCTTGCTATTTGCGCACTTCTAGCGGCTCTGGTTAGAATTTCAGGATAGATGAGCAGCGGAAAATTCCTGCTATCCATGAAGAACTTCTGAAGGACTTTTATATTCTTTTCGTCGCGGATATCCCATATTGTATACGTGCCTTCGTAGGGAGTCTGTTCAATGGTGTGGAGTTGTGTACGAGACGCATAAGAGAAATAACTGGGGTTAGGCGGAAATTGCTCGAGGTTGTCCACCATTTTGGGCGGCAGACTTGATTGATAGGATTCAAAGGAAAATGCGGGTGGGAATAATTTATTATTCGCGATGCATGGCGGATAGACAATCTTTCCATCTCGCAAGGACAAGCGCTTTGCTAACCATGTTTTACTATCAATTAAGTGTAAGGGATAAGGGGATTCCAGGAACTGATGATAGAGGTCATGCATTTTTTTTGAGCCGGGATCCATCTTTACAAATGGAATTTCTGGAATTTCATGTTTTCTCAGCTGCATCCAGATGGCTTGATAAGTTTTCTTATTTAAATTTTTAAGTGAAAACCCGGGATAGCATTTTTCTATGAATAGTTTATACACAGCTTCTTCGCGAGATAGTCCTTCAAATTTTTTTGCGGTCATTCTGAGATTGTACATATCGCGAGGCTGAAGAAATGTCAGTATAAGACGGAGAATGTCTCCAGAAAGAGTGCCTATTCCATCCCCTGATTTCGTATGGGGATCGATGTACACCCAGGTATACCCTCCAGCGCGCCGAACTTCAAAAGGCTGCCCACTCTTTTGAGCGGCTGCTATCTCGTCACAGAGAGAGTGGGGTGTGGCTTTTATCAGATCGAGTCCTTGAGGAATGCGAGCGCGTATGGACTCTGGGATGGGGGCTATCTTAGGCTCGGGAGACGGAGTGGATTCGCGTTCTTCTTGTATATCAAGCAGCACGCTTTGCTCTGAGTCTCTACTATTGCTACAAGGTAAACAGCAAAAGAATGACATATTTATTACCGTTTTTGAAAACAATTATAAATACATTTAGGATTATAGTATTCTAAATAAAAGGTTTGTATGGCTCTATGGAAATGGGTTCTTTTTGCTGGGTTTACGCCTCATTTCCCTAGCATCTGAAAAAAAAACTTGAGTAAATGTGCATGCGTCTATAAATTAAATTTCATTTATGGACCACAAGCTAAAATCTTATGGAGATACATAACAGGATGAGGACACTTATGATCTTTCGCATGTTTACTTTGTTACTGATAGTCAGTACTTTGCACTTTCAAAACCCTCTGATGGCTAATTGCGGCGGTTGCTCGCGAGGGCAGGGTCTCGTTTCTGAAGCTACGTCATCAGCTGCGACCGCAGGGCTCCCTGGCCTAGCAGGTGCCGCAGGATTGCCCGGATTGGCTGGTGTGCCTGGAGTGCCTGGACCAGCAGGTCCTCAAGGGTCTCCCGGTCTACCAGGTGGATTGTTGGACTATGGAATGGTATTTGCCTTGAGTCAAGGGTTGCCCGCTCCTAACGTTTCAGGTTCCCAAAAAATCCTTTGGAATGAGGGAAACGATCAGTTTGCACCAGGTTCTACTTTCACCCATGTGGCGGGATCAACAGATGTGGTTATTAACTCTGTAGGTACGTACATAGCTCGATATATCGCGTCAGTAGATTCTGGGAATGTCGTGAACCCCGCTGCTGTGCCGACTGCTTTTGCCATTTTTTTTGGTAATAGTCTTCTTCCGGGAAGTGATCGATCTACAAGTATTGCTAATGCTGCTAACACGCAGCTCAATGTAGCGGGAGAAGTCATTTTTAGAGTGGATGCATCCCAGGTGGGACTTGCTGTTACTGTGCAAAACCTCGGTGCTAATACAAATATTGGAACGTATTTACCTGCACATACCGCAGCATCTTTGTTTATTCAAAAAATAAGCAGCAATTAACGTAAGGGATCTGAGGTACATATGATTTTACGCTCACTCAGCTTATTACTAGCAGTCTCTTCTCTAGTATTAAATACTAATGCTCTGTACGCCTCTTGTGAAGGCTGCTGCCATGGGGAAAGCATTGTTTTAAATGCAACCGCTACAGTAGGAACAGCCGGACTTCCCGGAATACCCGGAGCAGCCGGACTACCAGGCCTAGCTGGAGTACCTGGCGTGCCCGGTATAGCAGGACCGCCAGGCACAGTAGGCCTGCCTGGAGGAGTATTGGACTACGCATACATGTACAATACTACAGGTGCTGATACTCAAGCCGTAGGACCTGGAGGCGATGTAGAGTTTAACATTCCAGCACCTGCCACTCTTAATCCACTATACTTTCCTCCCGGGTCCACATTTGAGCACAATGGTGGAGATACAATTTTAAACATCCATTCAACGGGTGTCTATTTTGTGCGCTACATATTGACTATTGGAGAAGCTGCAGCAAGTCAACCAACAGCTTTCCAAGCATGGCTTGGAGGCCCTTTTAATATGGGCGTTTTTGGCAGTGATCGTACGTCAAATATTGCTCCAGGTGATGGCCTGCTCACGATAATTGGAGAGGGGATCTTTGTGATTCCAGCGACGACGCTGGCCTCGGCTTTGATTACTGGCATCCCATTAACTATTAGAAATATTGGTGCAAATACACAACTAGGAAAGGCGCCGCCTGCAACAACTAGTGCCTCAATATTCGTTCAAAAATTAAGCAATTAACACAAGGAAGTTAAAATGACATACGTTTTTAGAACAAAAGATGCGGCTCTGGTAGCTGCATTGCTAGTTGGCGTGGGTAATGTCTATGCCGATGATTATGCACCCTCAGCTCCTGCCTACGATAATAGCTGCTGTGAAGAGAGCTGCTGTGAATGTAATTTCTTCTTAAGAGCTGACCTATTGTATTGGACAGCGTGCGAGGCTGGCTTTGGATGCGATTTTGGATCAACCAGTATCACAAATACTGTTGCTAATGGGCAAATTGTTACCGATATCAGTGAAAGGGATGACGACATAGATTTTAATTGGCGTTTAGGCTTTCGCGTCGGCGCAGGATATGAGTTTAGCTCATGCTGGGACTTTGGCGCGTATTGGACATATTACCGCGGCAGAGGCGATGGTCATCGCGAAGATAACCGTGCGCACTGGAAGCTAAGATTTGACGAAGTAGATGTGCTACTGGGTTACAAATTACAGTATAACTGTTTTACGCTAAGACCATTCTTTGGCGCGCGTTATGCAAAAATTGATCAAAGGCTGAACACGCACTTAGAGTCCACGATCCTCATCGCGGCTACTGGCGCAAGCAGTGTTGCGGTATCCTCAAAACAAGACAAAGAAAATTTCTGGGGCGCTGGTCCGGTGTTGGGCTTTGAAGGTGTTTTCGACTTGGGATGTGGCTTTAGTTTCTACGGAAACCTAGATGGAAACTTCCTGTATGGAGATTTCAAATCCAGATTCAATGATAGTGATGTCTTCACATTAGCCGTTAACAATTGTAATTCACATTCGAAGAGCTGTGCAGTCTTAACCGGTTATGATGCAGGATTTGGTTTCCGCTATGAATTTTGCTGGTTTGCAATGCAAGTGGGTTGGGAGCACCACACCTATTTTGACTATAACCAAATTGGTTGCGGTGGTGATTTGAGTCTGTATGGACTTGACGTCGCAATTGCAGTACGTTTCTAATTCATTCATCCTAGGATAGGCTCAATAACCTAGATGTTTTTACGGGTTGGAGAGGGCAAAGCCCTCTCCAAAACGCTAAATCATTCATTGTTCAAGAGGTTTTTCCAAGCGGTAAAGACCCGAGCTGTGTCCAACCGAGTGCTACTCCTTGTGAGCGAATCTGTTTTTCTTTCCCTCCATAGACGACATAGCTTTGTGAAGGATTATTTCCTGCTAATTGGTTCCATTTTATAAGACCTGTAAAGAAATCGGAACTGATAGTTTCTCCTGATTTGATTTCGATCGGTGTTAGAGTTGTTCCATGGTCTAGAAGACAGTCCACTTCGTGGCCCGACTTATCTCGCCAAAAATAGAGATTGGGAGGCAATCCTGCATTGTATCGCTGTTTGAGAAGATCGGAGAGAATCATCGATTCAAAAAGCCCGCCGCGTAAGTAATGCGTAGTGAGATCCTGGGCTGATTGAATAGATAGAAGATGACAAGCAATCGCGCTATCGTAGAAGTAAAGTTTAGGTGTTTTGATTAAACGCTTGCTGAAATTTTTGTGATGCGGATGCAAGAGAAAAATGACATAGGTGGCTTCGAGGACAGAGAGCCAGGAGCGTACGGTATTTGTGGAGATGCCACAATCGTTGCCGATCGAAGTCAAATCTAACAGTTGTCCAATTCGCCCGGCACAGAGCTGGAGAAATTTCTGAAAAGTCGAAAGATCAGTGATCTGTTTGAGATGTCTCACGTCCCGTTCAATATATGTCTGCATATAGCTTTGAATCCACTCTCTAGGGTCGATTTTTTTAGCATAGAGAGAGGGATAGAACCCCCGAAACAGAGTATCTTCCATTTTTTCAGGAAGAAGAGAAACATCTTGTAATTCTTCCAAACTGAGGGGAAGAAGGGTGGCAAGGGCTATTCTTCCTGCAAGAGTCTGGCTAATGTGATGGTTTAAAAGAATGTTCTCCGATCCTGTCAAAATGAAAAAACCTGGTTTTTGCCACTCATCGACATGCTCCTGGATATAGGATAATAGTTCAGGAACCCGTTGGATCTCATCGAGAATAGCACCGGACCCTTCTTCGAAGGATTTTAGAAACCTTCGAGGATCTTCTGCGGCAAAGCGCCTCGTATCGAGCGCTTCAAGATTGATATATTTGTGATGGGGAAACAAGGCCTTAGCCAAAGTCGTTTTCCCCGATTGTCTTGGTCCTAAAATCCCTAAAACAGGGAATTGAGTGCTTAATTTCTTCAGCCGAGGGGCAATTTTTCTTTCAATGAACATATGGCCAATTATGCAATCCGATTGCATAATTGTCCAATGTCATATAAGAAACTGATTTCCTGAGACTTATAACAATGATGTAAAGCGCTTTTACAAATTAGCTATCCATCAGCGATAGGTCGATGAGAGGCGAGGGAGCAGCCGCTTTCTTCTTCGGTGCTTTTTTCGCGGTCTTCTTCAGGTTCACGAGCTTCTCTGCAGGTGGTTCGTCTTCGGGAACGACCATGGAGAACTTGAAGAGGCCGTGCGCCATCTCAATCTTGATGCGCTGCGAGAGCGATTCAAAGAGCGCAAAGGCTTCGTGTTTGAATTCGAGCAGCGGATCTTTCTGGGCCACCACGCGCAGCGATACTTCTGTGCGCAGATGGTCGATGTGGAGCAGGTGCTCTTGCCAGTAGCGGTCGATGATGCGGATCATCAGGTTGCGCGCAACCTCACTTAAGATGCGCTCGGGAGCCATATGGCCATGCGCTTCTGGATTGATGCGCTGCTGCGCTTCTAAGATGCGTTTTGTTTCAAACATCATCTTGTGGCGGAATGCTTCGCATACTTTTTCGCCGGCGAGGGTTTCGAGTTCTTCGGCTGAGCTGTAGTCGTTGTCGAAGACCTCTGTTTCAAAGGTGAGCGGGAAGTTGGTCATCAGCCACTGACGATAGCCTTCTGGATCCCAGGCGCCTTCAAGGGAGCGCTGTTTGAAGAACTGGCCCGCCATGGTGTGGCAGACGCTGTTTAAAACTTCTTCAGCAAGGGGAAGGGTGTCAGCGGTGCGGAGCACCTCGTTGCGGAAGGAGTAGACTTCAGCGCGCTGCTTGTTCATCACATCGTCATATTCGAGTGTGTGCTTGCGCATGCTGTAGTTTCTCTGTTCGACGCGTTTCTGCGCTGTTTCAATCGACTTGTTGAGTACTTTTGCGGAGATCGGCTCGCCTTCTGGCGGACGGAAGCGCTGCAGGAACATCGTGATGCGCGGAGAGGTGAAGAGGCGCATGAGCGTATCTTCAAAGGAGATGTAGAACTTAGAAGAGCCGGGATCGCCCAAACGTGCGCTACGGCCGCGCAGCTGGCGGTCGATGCGGCGCGACTGGTGGCGCGTAGTGCCGATGACGTGCAAGCCACCGAGAGCAGCGACGCCTTCTTTCAGCTTAATGTCGGTACCGCGGCCCGCCATGTTGGTCGCGACGGTGATCGCACCTCTTTGGCCAGCGTCGGCGATGATTTCCGCTTCTTTGGCGTGGTTCTTGGCGTTGAGGACAGTGTATTCCAGTTTGTTTTGGCGCAGAATGCGTGCGAGCTTCTCAGAGGCTTCGACCGATTCGGTGCCGATCAGGATCGGGCGGCCAAGTTGGTGAAGAGCAGTGATGTCTTTGAGGATCGCGTTGTACTTTTCGCGCTCGGTCATGTAGATCTCATCATCTGTGTCTGCGCGAATGCACGGTCTGTGGGTGGGGATCGCTAAGACGTCGAGTTTGTAGATCTCTTTGAATTCGCCCGCTTCGGTCATCGCTGTACCGGTCATGCCGGAGAGTTTGGTGTAGAGGCGGAAGTAGTTTTGCAGCGTGATCGTCGCGTAGGTCTGCGTCTCGCCCTGGATCTTCACGCCTTCTTTGGCTTCGATCGCTTGGTGGAGACCGTCTGAAAAGCGGCGTCCCGGCTGCGGACGGCCCGTGTTCTCGTCGATGATGACGATTTTGCCTTCGTCGATGATATAGTCGATGTCGCGCTCCATTAGGAGATGGGCGCGGAGCAGCTGGCGAAGGTTGTGCGAGCGCTCTTTGCGGTGCGCGTCTTCTTCGCGGAGTGTGACTTTCTGCTGGAGCTTTTCTGCCTCATCGAGAGAGGGATTATTGTCGATCTTGGAATATTCATGGCCGAGATCGAGCATGACGAAGTCTGTTTCGGAGGTGCCTGCTTCGGCGCTGACCCATCCGTGAATGCCTTTGTCTGTTAGCTCATATTCGTTCGCGCGTTCGTCGACGATGACGTAGAGTTCAGCGAGAGCTGCCTGGCGCTCTTCTTTGTTGGGCTCTGAATAGTAGTAGGTGTCCCATTTTTCGATGTTGGCGCGCAGATCGGGATCTTCCTTGATGCGCTTTAAGATCTTGTTTTGCGGCGTGCCTTTTCCGACGAGCCAGAATTTGCGGCACGCTTCGGCGACTTCTTTTTCTCCCTCTTTGGAGAGCTTGGGCTTTTCTGCGCCTTCTTCCGCGAGCTGGTCATACTTGTCGAGGACTTTGCGGGCGTCGCTAGCAAGACGGTTGCACAGGTCGCGCTGCTCGCGGACGAGCACGGCGACAGGATCTTTGAGGGCGTCGTACATCTGGCGCGACTCATTTGTAGGGCCGGAGATGATCAGCGGTGTGCGCGCTTCGTCGATCAGAATCGAGTCGACTTCGTCAATCATGGCAAAGAAGTGGCCTCTCTGGCACTGCTCACCGGCGCTTTGCGCCATTGAATTGTCGCGCAGGTAGTCGAAACCAAATTCCGATGCGGTTCCATAGACGATATCCGCTTCGTAGACGCTTTTGCGCAGATGGTGGGGCGTGCTATTTGTCAGGGATTCGACGCGCAGGCCGAGCCAGCGAGGGACCGTTCCCATCCATTCGCAGTCGCGCTGGGCGAGGTAGTCGTTGACGGTAACGAGGTGCACAGGTTTGCCGGAGAGCGCGTTGAGGTAGAGCGGCATCGAGGCGGTAAGTGTTTTTCCCTCACCGGTTTGCATCTCAGCGATAGCGCCGTAGTGCATTGCAATTGCGCCCAGGATCTGGACGTCGTAGGGGACCATGTCCCATTTCTGGTTGTAGCCGGAGACGTGGATTTCGGTTCCGCACAGTCTACGACAGGCATTTTTGACGAGAGCATAGGCTTCCGGCAGGAGGTCGTCGAGGGGTTCGCCAGCTTGAGCTCTGGCGCGGAGAGCCTGGCTTTTTGCTTTGACCTCTTCTTCTGTAAGAGATTGCAGTTCAAGTTCTTTTGCATTGACCTGGCGTACGATCTTTGCATAGCGCTTCAGTAAGCGCCCTTGGGCAGTGCCAAATAATTTCTTAAATAATCCAAACATAAGTCTCTTTTCAGGTAGGTTAAAGTCAATTATACCCTATTCATCCCAATATTGCAAACCGTAGGTAAGTCTCTAGGGCTTTGCTTTTTATCACAGAACGGGCATCATTTCATTATGGAAATACACTATATCAATCGCCAGACAGGCGAAGTGGAAAAAGAAGAGATCTATGGAAAGGTTTTTATTGAACTTCTCTATGGAAATGGCCCTCTTTCATGGCTCGCGCCCATCCTGCTCCTCCCACTTTTTTGCAGAGTCCACTTTTTTTCCAAACTCTATGGCTGGTACCAGAAAAGCCGAATGAGCCGCCGTAAAGTGGTCCCTTTTATAAAAAAATTTCAAGTCGATGAGAGTGAATTCCTCGAACCTGCGGCCTCATTTCAATCGTTTAATGACTTTTTCATCCGCAAGCTCAAACCATCTGCACGTCCCATTACCAATGGCAACGACACCGCCGTGCTTCCCGCGGATGGACGTTATCTCGTCTACCCTGCAATAGAGCGTTCAGAGGGTTTTCTTGTAAAAGGGCAGAAATTCTCGATGGAAAAATTGCTCGGAAATAAAGTGCTCGCTCACAAGTACTCTCAAGGATCGATGGTGCTCGCGCGTCTCTGTCCTACCGACTATCACCGCTTCCACTTTCCCTGTAATTGTGTTCCATCAAAAGCGGAGTATATCGAAGGCCTGCTCTACTCCGTCAATCTGCTTGCGCTGAGGCGCAGGATCCAGACGCTTGCGGAAAATCGGCGCATGATCACCTCACTGCACACGAAAAATTTTGGGACGATTCTCTTCATCGAAGTCGGTGCGACTCACGTGGGTTCTATTCACCAGACCTATGTACCGGACCAGCCTTGCGCAAAAGGCGATGAGAAGGGCTATTTTGAGTTTGGGGGTTCGTGCATCATCATGCTCTTTGAGCCTTTCCGCATCCAATTCGACCAGGATCTGATCGATGCGTCGCATCGCGGCCTCGAAATGCGCGGCTTAATGGGTCAATCTCTAGGGCGACAAATCGGACACTCGTCGATGTGATGTCCCCGCGCAGTGCAATAGTTGCGCGCGAAGTAGATGATCTGCAGATGCAGCTTCTTCCAGTTCTTCTTTGGAAATAATTTTTTCAGGTCTTTTTCTGTCTGTTCGACGCTTTTGCCGTTAGAGAGTCCCCAGCGTTTGGCGCAGCGGTGGATGTGCGTATCGACTGGAAATGCGCTGCGGCCAAATGCTTGTATCATGACTACAGAGGCTGTTTTGTGACCGACGCCTGGTAGGGCTTCGAGTGCGGCGAATGAGGCGGGGACTTTGCCTTTGTGTTTTTCGATGAGCTGCTTGGAGAGCTTCCAGATCGCGCGTGATTTTGTGCGGCTGAGGCCGCAGGTGCGGATGAGCGCTTGAATCTCGTCAGGCGTGAGCTCTACCATCTCCTCGGGGGTGGAAGCTCTCGCAAAAAGCGCGGGCGTCACTTTGTTGACGCGCTCATCGGTGCATTGTGCAGAGAGAAGAACGGCGATGAGAAGTGTGTAGGGACTGGTGTGGTGAAGCGGGATCTCCGGATGCGGATAGAGACGATTTAAGATCTTTTGGATTTCTCTTGGGGTCATTTTCCCACACAAAATTTAGCAAAAATCGCGCTCAAAATGTCTTCTGAGATGTCCATCCCGATGACGGAAGCAAGACTCGTGAGCGTTGCACGCATATCGGAGGCGATAAATTCCGGCGAGACGCGCTCTTTTAGCCCTGAGACAACTAAGTCGAGGGCGGAGATTGCTCTAGCAAGCGCCTGTTTGTGGCGCAAGCTTGTAAGTAGCACTTCGTCCTTTGCAGGAGGTCCCTTCTTCCAGATGATCTTCTGGAGCGATTCTTTCAGCTCTTCTAGGCCGATGCCCATTTTAGCGGAGATGCGCACTTCTTCGAAATCAAGAGGAGAGGTGGAGTGTGGAAGATCGATCTTATTCCAGATGATGAGTGTTTTGTGGGATTTGGCATTTTGCAGCAGTGCGTGCTCCTCGTCGGTGAGCTGCCTTGTTGCATCGAGGATGAAGAGGATGAGGTCGGCCTGTTCCATCGTGAGATGGGTGCGGCGTATGCCCTCCTGTTCGATCGGTTCGTCCGTCTGGCGAATGCCGGCGGTGTCGATCAGGCGAAAGTGCAATCCACTCAGTCGTAACTCTTCTTCGATGAGATCGCGCGTGGTGCCCGGAATGGGCGTGACGATGGCGCGTTCTTTACCGAGCAGCGCATTCATGAGAGAGGATTTACCGACATTGGGTGCGCCGCAGATGCAGAGCGCAAGGCCTTCGGAGATTTTTTTGCCCTCTTCGAACGTGCTTTCGAGATGCGCCATAGAGTTGCGCGTTTTTTGCAGAGAGTCGATCACCTCTTCGAAGCTGGCGAATTCAAGGCCTTCTTCGGGAAAGTCGACCCACGCTTCGAGAATAGCGGCTGAGTCGACGAGCTCGCGCTGAAACTGGATGATCTTTTGTGAAAGCGCGCCCTGAAGCTGCTGCGAGGCTGCATTGAGAGCTAGCTCATTCTTGGCGCCGATGATCTGCTGCACCGCTTCTGCTTGTGCGAGATCGATCTTGCCGTTTCGAAATGCTTGGTAGGTGAATTCTCCGGGGAGAGCTGCGCGTGCGCCTGCTTTTAAGACCACTTCTAGGACGCGGCGTGCAATTAAGCTGCCGCCGTGGCACTGAATTTCGACCGTGTCTTCGCCGGTATAAGAGCGCGGGGCGCGCATGACAAGTAATAGGACATCGTCTACGGGCTGTTTTTCTGCACTCAAGATGCGGCCGAAATGTGCGGTGTGAGTGGCGTAAGAGGCGACAGGACCGGAATAAATGCGGGCGGCTATGACAATGGCATCAGGTCCAGAGATGCGAATGACTGCAACTGCACCTTCACCTGGAGCTGTCGCTTGTGCTGCAATGGTGGCGCGATCACTGTACATGGATAGGGATGTTTAGCATAGAGGAGAGCTCTTTGAATAAGGCCTTCTCTTCATTTTTGGTGAAGTCCCTCTGATGGTGAAGCCAGTCATTAGTGCTTTCCATTTCAATCGAGGTGAATTTTTTCTGTGTTTCTCCTTGCAGAGCCGTAATCATTTGAGCAGGTTTGGGAATGATTTGATCTTTAGGATGATGGATAACGCACACTTTTCCTTTGAGTGAAAGCAGAGCAGACTTTGCATCGATATCGCCCCCAATCAGCCAGAGGCCGTAATAAGAGATATAAGAAGCCACAAGAGAGACTATATTTAAGATACAAGAGGGAACAGGGACATAGTGCCCTAAATATTCGAACACTTTTCCTACATAGTAGTAGACTTCTGTAGAAAGGTTCCCCAGCGAACGTTCGTTGATAAAGTTAATCTTCTTTTCAGGAAAGTGGTCTTGGACGAGTTTGAGACCGACTGCTCCTCGCGCGCCGCCCAGAGAATAACCGATGGTGACAATGTCATTGGGGTCGATCCCTTGGCGGGTGAGATATTCGAATGAGCTCCAGACATCGAGGGCAAAACCCTGCTCATCAGGAACCGTGTGGTCATTAGTGCGGGGATTGACGTAGAGAATGGTAACTCCTGTTTTCTTGAGACGGGTAATCTCTTGATGAGCAGTCTCCCATTCCTGGGCGTTACCACTTGCATAGAGGATAGCCTTTTTAGGGTGTTTGGTTCCGGGAAATAGGGAGCCGCTTAGAGTGATGTTATCCGCTGTTTTAATAGTGACTCTTTGTCCCCTATGAAATCGGATCAAATGATCTCCCTGCTCTTTAAAGTTTGCTGGATCGTCTCTAAAGCTCATAGGCGGGATGATCGCGTAATACGCTACATATCGGATCGCTTTTGCTGCGAGCGTGAAGGGAAAAAGCAGAATCGAAATGACGTACCAGAAAAAATTTGAAATTTTCGTGCACAGGCTCTGTAGGGCTGGATCCAGGGACTTAGGCCAATGCGCCTCGAAGGTGGTTGGAAATTGAGCATTGATTGCAGACATGGAAAAATGATAGCATATTTTCTCTATGAAATCCATTCAATTTCTATTTATTATTATATCTACTTCACTGCTCGCATTATCCCCTGAAGAGCGCTATCAAGAGCTTCTAACTCAGTATCCTGAGAAGATGAAACGCGAAGGCGTTCTCAATGACCACACCAAGGGGGCATATGAGATCGTCTACGATCTTGCTCAGATCCGCGAAATCCAGCAGATCACCTATAACAGATTATTGAAAAAATACGCCTCTCCGGAGCTGGCAGCGGAGTGGAGCCGTCCCGGGGTCGTCTGTGAGGATGAGTATTGGATCTGGGTCCGCGATGCGGTGATCGCTCCCTCGGGATTCCGCCACATGTACAATCGCTTGATCTGGAAGAGCGCGTTAGAGGGTGTGGGCGGGGCTGCAGTTCTGCCAATCTTCATCGATGCGCAAACAGGTGTGAAGAAGATTTCGCTCATCTTGACCTATCGCCATGCGACAGGAGCATGGGAATTTGAGCTTCCGCGCGGCGGAGCGAAAAAACAGGAGACGCCTGCGGATGTCGCGCGGCGCGAGCTGAGAGAAGAGACGGGTCAGGAGATTATGGAGCCGGTTTTCCTTGGGGAAATGACGCCCGATTCCGGTGCGCTTTCTTCAGTGGTTCCACTTTTTAGTGGTGTTGTAAAGGCCGAAGTAGCCACTGCAATCGAGGAGACAGAATCGATTGCAGGTAGCTACCTGTTTTCGGCGGAAGAGATTGAGGCAGGCCTTCTACAGGGCTACCTTGAAGTAAAAAAAGGCGATCAGCCGGTCCGCGCACATCTACGCGATCCCTTTTTGACCTATGCGCTCACTCTAGCAAGACTCAGAGGCGAACTTTAAGCATCTCGCCAATCTGATCAAAGAGCAGTTTCTTTTCGCGGTCGTTATACCCGCGGATGTGAGCAGTCACGCCATCCTCACCAGGGACTTTGTCCATCTCAATGGAGACGAAGTTTCTCTGTTCTCCTTTAAGAGCGGTAATCATCTGTGCTTCTGCGGGAATGATAGAATCATAGGGATTGTGAACGATGCAGATCTTGCCTTTAAGTGTGAGAAGAGCAGACTGTGCGTCAACATCCCCTCCAATGAACCAGAAACCTACGGATGCAGCAAAAGCGATAATGTAACCCAAGATTTTTGCGATGCATTCTGGGATCACATTGCAGGTTAAGTTGACAAATTCTTTTTTGAGCAGGTAGAAGAGTTCTCTAGAAAGTGTGCTCATCGAGCGAGTATTGATGCAGTTGATTTTTTTATCGGGATACTGCTCTTGGACGAGTTTGAGTCCGACTGCAGTGCGCGCTCCACCCATCGATTGGCCAATCGTTACAATATCCTCAGGATCAAACCCATGCGCTACTAGATAGTTAAATGCGCTCCAGACATCCAGAGCGAAGCCTTTCTCATCCGGAACGCCATGATCGTTTGTGCGGTGGTTCAGAATCAGAACGTTTGCCCCTGTTTGGGTCAACAGATGGGTAGGATAATCGCACGATTCCCAGTCCTTGCTTCTTCCGAATGCATAGAGAATGGCTTTTTTGGGATGCTTAGATCCCTTATACAGAGCACCTTCGAGAGAGAGCCCGTCGGGGGTGGTTACCTTGATTTTTTGTCCATTATGCTTACTTAGGAGGTGATCGCCATTTTTTTGCAGTTCGCTTTCGCTGCGAGAACTGCGTGGCGGCAGGATGGCGTGATAAGCATTGCGGTAGATAAAGCCTATCAAGGCCCATAGGGGATAGAGGAGGGTCGTCACAATGGTCCAGAACGCGTTGCTGACTTTGGTGCAGATGGATTGCAATTCAGGATCTAAGGCCTTGGGCCAGTGAGCTTTGTATGTAGGAGCAAAACCTGTGGGATTTATAGCGTGCATAATTCCCTCTTCATTAGGTTTGTTTTGCTGGGTTCTCCAGCAATTTCTTTGACATAACGAGGTATCGCATAGCCGGGGAGCTGGCTTTCAAGCTCTTCGATTAAACTAAGTCCTTCTTCTTCAGGTACTTCAAAATGCGCAGCGCCGTCTACCTCATCGAGCTGATGCAGGTAATAGGGCATGACGCCGATGGACGTTAGGGTGTGGCAGAGCTCTTTTAGCGCGGAGATAGAGTCGTTGACGCCTCTGAGGAGCACCGCTTGGTTGAGTACAGGTATGCCTAGGCGCTGGATCTGCTTCAATGCATCGGCCACATCGCTATCGATTTCATGTGCGTGATTGGTGTGAACGACAAAGACGACCTGTTTCTTGACTCTTGAGATCATAGAGAGAAAGGAGGCGTCGATGCGTTCAGGAATACCTATGGGGAAGCGCGTGTGGAAGCGGATGAGATCGATGTGGGCGATCTGTTCTAGGCTATTCAGCAGGGAACCGAGCGCAGTATCACCGAGGGACAGAGGGTCTCCGCCGCTTAAAATGACTTCTTTAATAGAGGGGTCGCTTGCAATCAGCGCAAGTTCCCTTTCAAATCCAGGCTGCTCGGCGTAGGAAAAATGCTGGCGGAAGCAGTAGCGGCAGTTCATTGCGCAAGCTGACGTGGTGACGATCAGCGAGCGTCCATTGTATTTGCGCAGTAACTTCGGTGCGTGGCGCGCTTGTCTATCGCCGACAGGATCTTGTTTATAACTAAAGTTTTTATTCCGCTCTTCTTGCAGTGGCAGGAATTGGCGGACGATAGGATCGTCTAAACAATTTTTTGGCATTTTGGCAGCGAGGCGCGCAGGAACATTGAGAGGGAACTGCGGACGTGAAGAAATCTTAACACGCAGCTCTGCGTCTAGCTCAAGATAATCAAGCAAGCATTCGAGTTTAGTAAAATTTTGTCTTTGAATTTGTCGCCAAAGCGTCACTTGTTTTCCCCCGAGCAACTATTTTATCTCATTGGGAAAGCAGTGTCTAGGCTAATTAATTATTTACTAATTGCTACTTCTTTCTTTTGAACTCTTTCGATCTGTGCACCAAGGGTTGCAAGCTTGCCGACGAGGTTCTCATATCCGCGATCTAGATAGGCGATATTTGAAATGTGGCTCACTTCCGGGGCGAGCAGTGCAGCCATCACGTAAGCAAATCCTGCGCGCAGATCGGGGATGGCGATATCTTTTGCAGACAGTGGTGTGGGACCTTTAACGATCAAGCTGTGATGGAAATTTTGTGCAGCGAAGCGACACTCTTTACAGCCGAGGCAGTGTGTGTAGAGTTCGATATCAGCGCCCATCTCTTTGAGATTATGCGCGTAGCCGAAGCGATTTTCGTAGATCGTCTCGTGGATGACAGAAGTGCCGTGCGCTTGTGTGAGCAGCACGACATAGGGCTGCTGCCAGTCGGTTAAAAAACCGGGATGCACATCGGTTTCGATGTGGACGCCGCCTTTTAAGGCCCCTTGAGTGAAGAATTCGATCCCATTCTTTTTCACTTCAAAACCCGCGCCGAGTATGCGCAGTGTGTTGAGGAAAGTAATCATGTTGTGGTGTTCAGCTCCTTCGACGAAGACGCGGCCTTTTGTGCTGATGGCAACCATCGCAAGCGATGCGGCTTCGATGCGGTCGGTGAGCACGTGGTGCTCCACTTCGTAAAACTGGTGTGCTTCTTGGATGCGGATTGTGCGGTCGACATCGACAGAGATGGTGACGCCGAGTTTTTGCAGAAAGAGGATCAGGTCGATGATCTCGGGCTCGATCGCGGCATTTTTGATGACGGTAGTGCCTTTAGCGCGCGTTGCGGCGAGGATGGTGTTTTCAGTAGCGCCGACGGAAGGGAAGGGCAGATAGATCGTGCAGCCTTTGAGTCCACGGTGCGCTTGGGCAAAGTAGGCGCCTTCTTTGCGCATTTCGCGGTATTCAATCGTAGCACCCATTTTTTCGAGCGCTTGGATGTGGAAATCGACGGGGCGTTGGCCAATTTTGCAGCCGCCGGCAGTCGGGACGATGATCGCTTCTTCGGTACGGCCGAGGAGCGCGCCAATCATCAGAATCGGGATGCGGTTCGCACCGGAAAAGCGCTGCGGGATGTAGGTCGTTTTCAGTGAACGGGTCTGAACTTCAAGAATGCCCTCTTCGCGGTTCCACTGGATTTCGCTGCCGATTTCGCGGCAGAGATCGATCGTCACTTCGACTTCGAGAATGTTGGGAACGTTATAGAAGATGCACTTCTTGTTAGAGAGGAGCGATGCGACGAGCAGTTTCGTGACCGCATTTTTCGCTCCTGCTGCTTTGACTGTTCCTTCTAAAGGGATACCACCCTTGATGCGCAAAATGTCGTTGTCCATATAACTTTAGTATGGCTGTTCGGATATTTTATTCGGTAGTAGAAATGCGGAGGGTCCAATCGGGTTTTTCGAAGTGGATGGAGAGCGGCTTTTGCATGCGCTTTTGGAGCTCAAGTGCAAGCCATCCCATCGTCTTGCGCGCGTTGATTTCACAAATCGGATGCAGCTTTTCCATGCCATCTTCGTCGTAAGTAAAGGCGTCGATGCCCACATTTCCGAAGAATCCGCGTGTGTGCATTTCTTTTAGCGCGAGGCGGTGTTCGGGTGGAGGCTCCATCTCCATGCCGACTTCGCTGCCGAGATATTGTCCGCGTGCATTGTTTTTGCAGATGGTGACCCCGAGATAGTCGATTGCTCCTTCTTTGGAGATCCGCCACTGGGTGCTAAAGTCGACAAGCCGCTTCTTCCAGGGCTGGGCGATGACAGGCTGCCCTTGTTTCCAAGCGCGGGCGCAGAAGGATGCGAGCTGGACTGGAGTAGGGTTGACCAGAAGGCCGCGGCCCGCAGCTTCGATGCACTGTTTATACACAACGGGACCTCGCGGTTTAAATTGCTCGAGATCGGATGTGTTCCAGAGGAGCGCGCTACCGGGCAGTGGACACAGCTCGTGAGCAAAGGCTTTGGAATGCACGGCGCGTACGCATTCCCAAGGCGGCATACTGTAAGGGATATCATGAGCTTTTGCCCACGCCGCAATCGCAGGCGAGGCGCCCCAGTCTATGATCGCGTCATAGGATGGCAGTGGATCGTGGGTAAGATGGATCCGAGGCAGCCATTGTCCGGATGGAGGCGCGGTGACGAGGACCCCATCCGAAGGATCGGCATAATACAGGGGAATGTATTGCAGCTTCCGAAAAACGGGATGAGAGTTCATCGCTTGCGCGAGAGAGGGGGTTTTTGCTTGCAAGAGTTCCCACTCGAAATAGGTATTGCAGATATGGAGAAAGCGCATATATGATTAGCATAGCATGGAACCTGAAAATCGACGACTAAGAGTAGGCGTGCTCTTCGGAGGCCGCTCATTTGAACACGAAGTAGCACTGCAATCTGCAAAAAATATCATCCGCAGGCTCGACAGAAATAAGTATGAGATCACCCTGATCGGCATCGATAAGCAGGGACGATGGCAGCTCTGCGATCCCGAACGCTATCTCATCAATGCCGACGACACGAAAAATGTCGTTTTGAACAAAGGCTTCGAACAGGTTGCCCTCATCGGCCAAGATCAGACGGGTTCGCTCATCAGTTTGACTCAGTCTGCCTCCCATCCTGTCGATGTCGTATTCCCTGTTCTCCACGGCATTTATGGAGAAGACGGTACGATGCAGGGCCTGCTCAAGCTTGCCGGCATTCCCTTTGTAGGAGCAAGTGTCATCGGATCGTCTGTGGGGATGGATAAAGATGTGTCCAAACGGCTTCTACGCGATGCAGGTGTTCCAGTTGCCAAGTTTCTCACGATCCACCGCCATGAGATGAGCCGTTATCCGTTTAAGCGCTGCGTCGAAGAGCTGGGCCTGCCTCTCTTTGTCAAGCCGGCCAATGCGGGTTCTTCCGTCGGAGTGATGAAGATCAAATCTCAAGAAGAATGGGATGGCGCTCTGGAAAATGCCTTTCAATACGACCGCAAGATTCTCGTCGAAGAGTGCATCGTCGGGCGCGAACTCGAATGCGCGCTCATCGGAAATGAACATCCGATCATCTCTCTTCCAGGAGAAGTGATCCACCGCCATGAATTCTACAACTACGAAGCGAAGTATATCGACGGCGAAGGCACTTACGTGGAAATCCCCGCTAAAATCGATGCCGAGACGCTTTCCAAAGTCCAGATGGCTTGTATAAAGGCCTACCAAGTTCTCTGTTGCGAAGGGATGGGTAGAGTCGATGGATTTCTGACAGCGAGCGGCGATTTCATCGTGAGTGAAATCAACACGATTCCCGGCTTTACCGACATGAGTCCTTTCCCGCACCTTTGGGAAGCGAGTGGTGTGCCTTACACCCAACTTCTCGATCGGCTGATCGGTTACGCCATCGATCGTTTCAAAAAGGAGCAGCAGCTCAAAACCCACTACCAGTTATGCCAAGATCCAGCGTGTTCCCTAAAGTAAGAGTCGGGATCGGGCAAGATAGCCACCGCTTTCTGCCCCCCGAAACAGTCAAGCCCTGCGTGATTGGAGGAGTGACTTTTCCCGATACACCCGGCCTTGCCGCAGACTCGGATGGAGATGTCATTCTCCATGCGATTTGCAATGCCATTACTTCTCTCACCGGGGTGCCGATTTTAGGCGGAGTTGCCATTGAACTCTGCCATAAGGATGGCATCACCGATAGCCATGTCTACTTAAAGCGCGCCCTGGAGACCCTCGGGCAGCAGCGCATTGAACATGTCGCCCTCACAGTGGAGGGCAAGCGTCCGCGCATGCAGGCGCGCATCGACGAGATCCGTGCGCATCTCGCCGAGGTGATGGATCTAGACTTTTCTCAAATTGGATTGACAGTGACGTCAGGCGACGGTCTCACGGATTTTGGGTGTGGAGACGGCCTGCAATGCTTTTGCATCTTAACGACAATAGCTCTTACTTAAGAATCTCTCGATTTATTTTAAAAAAACTTAACAATGCCCGCATGGTTGAGATGGCTGATTGTGAGCGACCCGTCCTCTTCGATTTTGACACATTCAATTTGTCCAGGTGCTTTGTGGGTCGCTACGAGTGTCCCCTTTATATCCCAGATATTAAGGTATCTTGCGCAACTGCTCCAATGAGCTTTCCTTTTAAGAGCCATTCAAAATGCTTTACCCCATCTGGTAAATCGATCGAGGCGAGCACTTTTTCTGTGCTTGTCTTTAAGATGTCTATTCTCTTTTTATCGAAAGTTTGTGCAAGGATAAAATCATGACTGACTTCTGGTGTTGAGTACTTCCCCTCTTTTCTAAAAAATATTGGGCCATGAAATCGATTATCTGCATCGATGATATATATTCCATCACCAATTCCGGAAAGCCGCCATTCTTTTGTGGAATGAATGAATTTAAAATAAAAAAACTTTGGTACGTGACATCTCTGTGTTGGGTTAAGAAGGTTAAAAAGCACTCCACTACTATTTTCTTGTACCCAAATTGACAAATCCCCTGCTTTTCCTCGAGATATGCCGCATACTATTACGTTTGGGGGTAGATCAAGAACTCGTTCTGGTGGAGAGTTGCCATTAATGATGTCATAGGAAGAAGGGTATATTTCTACGCAATCCGTTTTCACAATAAATTTGTTCTGCGCATCTACAAATAGATTTTCCCAACTATTACCCGATCCCATGCGGCTCATGTGTCCGTAATTGTAACAATAGGCATCCGGTTTAAGTGTTTTAGGAGTTTGTTGAATAGGAACAAGATAGGTGAGTTTCTGGAGGGGCAATACTTGGGTTCTATTAATCGATGAGGGAAGTTTTGCAATTAGAGGAGTGGTAATTCCCTTAACTATACTATAGAAAAATCGATCCACTCTTCCTAATGCGCTAAGACTGCGATAGTCAATATAATGAGCAATTTTATTCCAAATATCCTTGGGGTTCTCCTTAATTACAGCTGTCGTAGGCGGAGCTACTATAGTTGGTTGATTTGAAAACAGTCTTGTAAAGCTTGAAAATAATGACATTTTAGTTTCCTATTGTTAACTTTAGTATATATTTTAATATAAAATTAATAAAAAGTAAACAATATTTTAATCATTTATAGTTAACAGCTTGTACGCATCCATGAGATAGCGGCCCTCTTTTTTGAGCTGCTTGAAGAGGGTTTTGGCTGGGGAGACGGTCTGCAATGCTTTTGCATCTTTACAACGATCGCTTAAAAGAACTTAATGATCAACGGACCCGTGCCGTCATCATGATCGACGTGGTTGATCATGAGCGACCCGTCATCGTCGATTTTGACACATTCAATTTGTCTGGGAGCTTTGTGCGTGGCTACCAGTGTCCCATTTATATCCCAGATCATTAAGGTATCTTTCGCAACTGCTGCAAGGAGTTTCCCTTTCGAGAGCCATCCAAAATGCTGAGTTCCATCAGGTAAATCCATCGAGGCGAGCTGTTTTTTGGTGGATGTGTCAAAGATGACTAATTTCTTTTCATCAGGAGAGTGTGCAAGGACAAAATCATAACTACATTCTACGGGTGAGTAGCCCGGTTTTACCAAAAAAGAACGAAAGGGACCATGGAATTGATGGTTAGAGTCGATGAAATGCGTTCCATTTTTATCAGTATAGCGCCATTCTTTTGTGGCACAATCGAATGTGATAGACCATATCCCCGGTGCAGGGCATTCCTCGCTTGGGTTGAGCAGGTTAAACAGACGTCCATTTTGCTCTACCCAAATCACGAGTTCACCCCTTTTCCCTCGAGATATGTCGAGTACGCTTGCTCCTGGAGGCAGAGGAATAGTGTCATGGGAGGGACATATTTCTATACAATCCTTTCTCACGATAAGCTTGTTCTGCTCATCTATAAATGCATCATCCTGCTTCTCCATTTTTCCGTATTTATAATAATGGAAATCCGGAACAACCACTTTTGGAGCTTGCTGAAGAGGAGCAAGATAGGAGAGTTGCTTGGGAGTGAATACTTTGGTTGCTTGTGGAAACTGTTTGCCACACCACTCTTTAACTACATGATATGTAAAGCGGTTTACACAACCTAATGCACTAAGACTTTGCAAGTTGAGATTGTCGCAAAACAAAGCCCAAATCTCCTTTGGCGCTCCTTTTTCTACAGTCGATGCAGGTTTAGCTACCTCCACCGAGGTAGGCTGTCTTGAAAAGAATCCCGTTAATCTTGAAATGAATGACATATTATTAACTCCAATTATTTATAATATTAATTTTAATAAAAATCATAATAAAAGTAAATAATTAATTGAATATGCAAGTCAATAAACGTCAGTGAGATAGCGACCCTCTTTTTTGAGATGCTTGAAGAGGGTTTTGGCCTCCTCCTCGCTCATAGAGCCGTGCACTTGAAAGATTTCGATCATAGCGTGCTCGACGTCCCTGGCCATATGGGATGCATCGCCGCAGATGTAGAAAAGCGCGCCCTCTTGGAGCCACGCCCATAGATCAGCCCCCGCTTCGCGCATGCGGTCTTGCACGTAAATCTTATGCTCCTGGTCGCGCGAGAAAGCGAGAGAGAGGTGCAGGAGATTTTTTTCGGCTAGCTCTTTCCAGAACTCTCCATAAAGGTAGTCATACGCTTGGTTGCGCTCACCGAAAAAGAGCCAGTTTTTTCCTTTGGAGCCGTGGAAGACCCTCTCTTGCATGAAAGCGCGGAAGGGAGCGATGCCCGTCCCGGGGCCGATCATGACGATGGGCGCATCACGCTCTGTGGGCAGCGCAAAGCGATGGGCCGGCTGGACGTAGACGGGGATAGGCGTGCTTTCTTCGGCAAGGTGGCAGAGGAAATGGCTAGCGACTCCATAGCGCCGCTCTCCCGAATGGGTGTAGGTGAAGAGCGCCACGGTGAGATCGACTTTTCCGGGATGGACGAGCAGGGAGGAGGCGACGGAATAGAAGCGCGGGAGCAGAGGGCCGAATTTGCTGCAGATCTCCTGCAGCGGGGGACGCGCCTGGCGATATTCTTTGAATAGATCGAGGGGATCGTGGCTGTCGAGGTAGTGCTTGAGCTCGCCTTGATTTTCTCTGTCAAGCAGATGGCTTAAGCGATTTTTCTCCTGATGGTCGAGGTCGCACTCATAGATCAGTTTGAGGAGCGCTGAGGTCAGACGACTGAGGTTTGCCTTGTGGGTTAAAAAGGCGCGGAGCGAAAAGAGCTGTCCCGAGCGCGTATCGGTGATCGATTCTTCGCCGGTTGCGCCTAAAGCTTCAATGAGATGTTCTACTAGGCCCGGGTCGTTTTGCGCATAGATCCCGAGCGAATCTCCCGGTTTGAACTCGAGAGTCTCGGAAGTTAGGGTGATGTGATAGGTCTCTTTGGTGGAGCCGACTTTGGTAAGCGGGTAGCGCTCTTTGAGATAGGTCGTGACAATATTTTTCATAGGAAATATAAACGAAAAAATATGGTGAAAGTCATCGCCCTTGCTCTACTCATTCTTTGCGCGGGATGCGGCCAATACGGCTACCATCCGCAATATATCATCTCACATGATGAAGAAGCTACTGTTGAAATAGAGCGACGGTAGTTTCGTCTTTCTTTTCCCAGGCTTTTGCGAGCGTCGACATGCTCTTATTGGAGATGCCTCCTAAGAATTCGATCGCTTGGAGCAGGCGCGCGCGCGTGCGGTCCTTCCCTAAAATCTCCACAGAGTCATAGAGAGGCGGTCCCTGTAATCTACCGGTCAATGCGGCGTAGAGAATCGGCATCACTACTTTTTTGTGGTGCACGCCAAATGTCTCGGCAACCTGGTGGGTCGCTTTTTCAATGCCTTCGCGTCCCCAATTCTCCTGCTCGTCCATACTCCAAATGATCGCTTGCATGAGGAAGCAGGCGCGATCGGGTGCGAGACCTTTGGGGCAGAGCATCTCCATCGAATGCGGGATATGGTTGATGAAGAAAAAGCTGCACAGCTCCATGAACTCGCCAAATGTTTTGATGCGCGTGTGGGCAAGCGGCATCAGGCGCTGCATGAAAGCGTCGTTGAAGCTCCACTCTTTGATGCGCGCCCAGAGATCGCCCTCTGGAATCTTGTTGATCAGGTACTGCTGGTTGAGCCATTCGAGCTTCTGGTAATCGAAGAAAGCCCCCGAAACGCCGATGCGCTTTGGATCGAAAAGCTTAATCAGCTCCTCGACAGAATAGATCTCTTTGTCTTCGGGCATGCTATAGCCCATCAGCGACATGAAGTTCAAAAAAGCCTCAGGCAAGTAGCCGCTGTCGCGATAGTAGAAAATCGATGTAGGGTTCTTGCGCTTGGAGAGCTTTTTCCCATCTTTGCCGAGAAGAAGAGGCATGTGCATGAAAGTCGGCGCTTTCCACCCAAAACCCTCGTAAAGGAGGATGTGTTTGGGTGTCGAGGTCATCCACTCATCGCCGCGGATCACATGCGTGATTTCCATCAGATGGTCGTCGACGACATTTGCCAAGTGGTAGGTGGGGAAGCCATCGGATTTCAAGAGAATCTGGTCATCGACATCGGCCCAAGGGACAACAATTCGACCTTTGATCTGATCGTCGTAGACGCATTCGCCAGTCAGGGGTACTTTGAGGCGGATCGTCCATGGCTGGCCGGCTTTTTCGCGCTCAGCGACTTCTGCAGGGCTTAAGTTGCGGTAGCGGCGATCGTAGCCGCCTTTTGTTCCCTGCTTTTGCGCGATCTCGCGCATCTCGGCAAGTTCTTCAGGTGTGACAAAACACTTATAGGCTTTGCCCCGTTCTAAGAGTTCGAAGGCGTATGTGCGGTAGATGTCGTAGCGCTCAGATTGGCGATAGGGGCCAAAAGGGCCTCCCTTATCGGGACCTTCGTCCCACGCAATGCCGGCCCATTTGAGAGCTGCGTAGATATTGTCCTCATATTCTTTGCGCGATCGCGTGCGGTCGGTGTCTTCGATGCGCAGGATAAACTTGCCGCCGAAGTGGCGCGCAAAAACCAAGTTAAAGAGGGCCATATAGGCTGTCCCGACATGAGGGTCGCCTGTCGGGGAAGGAGCAATTCTAGTACGTACTGTCATAGGGGCGAGATGGTAACAGATGTTTGGTTAATTGACCAGAATATGGCGCGTAACTCATTGATGTGAGTATAATTTTTAAAAACATCTTTCATGGAGCACCTAATGGATAAAGTTTTAATTGAAACCACCCATCACCACACTTTCGAATCTCTACGACAAGAAGAGGATGGCTGCGAATTTTGGAGCGCTCGCAGACTCTCTAAAACCCTTGAATATTACGAATATCGTAATTTCCTACCCGTTATAGAAAAAGCAAAAGTAGCTTGTAAAAACAGCGGACACCGTATTGTCGACCATTTCGTGGATGTCCACGAAATGGTCGACATAGGCTCTGGAGCCGGTCGGCAAATTTCAGATCTGAGATTAACTCGCTACGCTTGCTATTTGATTGTACAGAATGGCGATCCAGCGAAGCCCGTTATTGCCAATGGTCAAACTTATTTTGCGATTCAAACACGCCGTCAAGAATTGGCCGATAATCGCGCTTTTCAACAGCTGAAGGAAGATGAAAAACGGGTATTTCTACGCAATGAGCTTTGCGAACACAACAAGCTCCTTGTTGAAACTGCCCAGCAGGCAGGAGTGGAGACCCCTCTTGATTTTGCTGTGTTTCAAAACCATGGGTATAAGGGGCTCTATGGAGGATTGGACGCAAAGAGCATTCATCAGCGCAAAGGACTCAAAAAGAGCCAAAAGATTTTGGACCACATGGGCAGTACCGAACTGGCCGCCAATCTCTTTAGGGCTACACAAGCAGAGGAAAAGCTGCGTAGAGACAATACTAAAGGAAAAAGCAAAGCCAATCAAACTCACTTTGAGGTGGGTAGTAAGGTGCGCCAAACAATCAAAGAATTAGGCGGTACTATGCCAGAAGACCTCCCGGCTGCTGAAAAAGGTACTCAGCAATTGGAAAGAGAAATCAATCGAAAGTCTCTAGAATAATTCACGCCTTAGCGGTTTTTTTGCTCCACGAATCTTTAAGCGTCACGGTGCGATTGAAGACGGGTTTCCCCGGTTTAGAATCGACAGGATCGACAAAAAAATAGCCTTGACGTTCGAATTGGAAGTGCTCTCCGGGCTTTGCCGCGGCTAGAGAGGGCTCTAATCGGCAGTCGGTTAAAACTTCAAGCGAGTGGGGGTTGATATGCGATAGGAAATCGGTGTCGCCTAAATGAGATTCGGTTAGCAGACGATCGTAGAGTCGGATTTCCCCAGAGATGGCGTTAGAGGAAACCCAGTGAATAGTTCCTTTGACTTTGCGGCCGATAGGCGAACCCCCGCTGCGCGTTTCTGGATCATAGGTGCAATGGATTGCGCGGATTTCTCCGTTTTCGTCTTTGTCGACATGGGTGCAGGTCACGCAATAGCCATAGCGGAGGCGCACTTCACGTCCTGGCCCCAGTCTAAAAAAATCTTTGGGCGGATTTTCTAGGAAATCGTCTTTTTCAATATAGAGTTCGCGCGTAAAAGGCACTATGCGCGAACCTGTTTTGGGAATGTCATGCGGCCAGTAGGGCGCGTCTAATTGTTCCACTTGGCCTTCTGGATAATTATCGATGATGACCTTCAAAGGGCGCAGTACTGCCATGACGCGAGGGGCTTTCGTATTCAAGTCGTCGCGCAGGCAAAACTCGAATTGCGGCATCTCGACGGAGCTATTTGCTTTTGCTATCCCCACCAGTTCGCAGAATTTTTTGATCGCCTCGGGCGTGCAGCCGCGTCTGCGCAGTCCAGCAATCGTCGGAAGGCGCGGATCATCCCACCCGCTCACATATTTCTTCTCAACGAGTTCAAGCAATTTGCGTTTGCTCATGACGGTGTATTGTAGATCGAGCCGGGCAAACTCATATTGATGAGGCCGGGACGGAAATTTTGCAGGTATATTGTCCAATACCCAGTCGTAGAGTGCGCGATTATTTTCAAATTCCAGCGTGCAAATAGAGTGAGTGATCCCCTCAATTGCATCAGAAATCGGATGGGCATAATCGTACATGGGATAGATGCACCATTTGTCGCCTGTTCTGTAATGATGCGCATGGCGGATGCGGTACAAAAGGGGATCGCGCATTTTCATATTGGACGCTGCCATATCGATGCGGGCGCGGAGGACATATTTGCTATCGGGAAACTCCCCTGCGCGCATGCGCTTGAAAAGGTCGAGGTTTTCTTCTACAGATTGTTTGGCGTAGGGGCTGATGCGGCCGGGTGATGTAACTGTGCCGCGATATTCCCGAATCTCTTCCTCCGTCAATCCGTCTACATAGGCTTTGCCTGCTTTAATCAATTCAATGGCGTATTCATACATCTTCTCGAAGTAGTCGGAGGCGTGAAAAAGCTTGCCTTTCCAGTCAAAACCGAGCCAGCGGACGTCCTGCTGAATAGAATCTTCATAGCGCACATCTTCTTTCGTGGGGTCAGTATCATCGAAGCGCAAGTGGCAGGCGCCACGGTATTCTTCGGCGATCCCGAAGTTTAGGCAGATCGATTTGGCGTGCCCGATATGCAAAAACCCGTTGGGTTCAGGAGGGAAGCGGGTCACCACTTTGCCTTCGTTGCGGTTGGTGTGGATATCTTCGTCAATAATGCGACGAATAAAATCCTTTCCTACGTGTTTATCAGACGTCTCTTCCACAGGTCATCCTTTTTAGCAGGGAATTTTAGAGGAAAGGGCATTTATTGCGGCAGAAATTTAAGAGGATGAGAGACTCCTCACCCTCCGCTTGTGAACTTTCTCTAAGGACCCCAAAGTCTAGCTAATTCTTCTAATGCTCTTAGTTCTTCTGCGGTTGGAGGTCTGCCAGAAAACAATCCTAAGATGACAGCTAAAGCGACTGTGGTAATTGCTCCTGCTATGAGAAGGTCGGTCTGATTAGTTTCTACCCAGCGAGCAAGCCTTTCAAAACCCTCTGAGAATTGATCATGAGGGGTAACGCTTCTTTCACGCCACGTACGCAGTGCAAAAGGTGCTGCTGTGCGGAGCGAATTTAGCCCAGATTCGGTCACTGCTCCTCGCATAAGTAAAGCTCCATTGATTGCACGCGCTTTTTCATCTGCAGTAGCGTTGCCATCGAAACAGGCTCGGGCAAAATATACTTTGTCAGTTTCTGAGGCCACAGTCGGGCATCCTTTAATGATCCACATGTTGTGTGCAATCTTAGTTTCCATATTCTGGCTACCAGAATATACATAGCCCTCTCCCAAACATTTCTTCCCGTTTGGAGTATCTCCATTCAGGAAAAAAGAAACAGCTTCCTCGAATTTTGTATTGCTAAGTGTTAGTTGCGCAGCTGACATATTTGACTCCTTTACCTTTCAGATCTCTACTGTGAAGGTTGCGTAAAGATCTTCGGAGTCAAATGAATTTTTGTCAACTTCCTGTAGGCAGAAGCACGGTTTGCGCTTCGGCTGGCGATTCCTGGGACAGAAGGATCAGGTCCTTCATGATGTTGCACGCTTCAAAGAGCTGCAGATCCGCTTGGCCGAACGAGTCGGCAGAATCGTCCAGAGGCTCTTTCTTCTCGAGCTCTTTGATGAACGTTTGGTAGTTCTTGTTCTGCTCGAGCCGCACTGTAGAGTTTTTCGTGAGCGTGTCCATGTATGGCTTATAGGTGCTCAGAATAGGCTGCAGGTTGAATTTGTAGAGACGCACGATCTGGTTGCGGTATGCCGGGGGCACATCCGCTAGGTCGTCTTCAAAATTGGGAGAGATGAGGTCTGTTTCCAGCGGGAATTTGGAGAATTTTTCCCCAATATCGAGCTGGGAATAGATGCCAGGAACGACGATATCGGCTTGGACGCCGACGAGCTGCGGGCTCTTTCCAGACACGGTGTAGTAGCGGCCACGCGTGACTTTATACTCGCCTTTGGGATTGACTTTGCCGTAATTGGCGGTTTCGAGAGTAAATGTCTGGAATGTGCCTTTGCCGTAGGTCGTTTTATCGCCGACGACAATGGCTCTGCCATAGTCTTGCAGTGTTTGGGCGACGATCTCTGCCGCAGATGCGCTGGCGCGGTTAGTGAACACGATGAGTGGGCCTTCCCAGGAGAGCTTGCCGTCGATGTTGCGCAGATGCTGGACGACGCCGGTGTTGTCTTTCACTGAGACGACGATGCCTTTTTTGATGAAAAGGCCGGTAACCGCAACTGCTTGAGGTAATAGCCCTCCCGCATTGGTGCGCAGGTCGAGAATAATGCCTTTTAAGCGATGCTCGCGCTTGATCTCTTGGATAGCTTGCGCGATGTCTGAGGCGGATGAGCTATTGGAATCTTGGTAGAAGGAGAAGAGATGCAGAATTGCGATGACTCCATCGCCAAACGGCTCTACTTGCTTATCAAGGCGCGTTTCTTTCAGGATCACTTCTCCGCGCATGATCTCGATATCGAGCTTCTCTTCCTGTTTATGCCCATCGTCGCCGATCTCGCGCAGAACGGTCACTTTGATAGACGTGCCTTTGGGGCCGCGGATATGTTCGACGGCTTCGGTGATTTCCATGCCGACGAGAGGCTCGTCGTTGACAGCGATGATCTTATCTCCGACTTTCAGCCTGCCTTCTGTGCTGGCAGGACCGCCATCGAGCATGCGCACGATGGTGAATCCATTGAGATCGTCGCGCAGCTGGGCGCCGATGCCGAAGAGGCGCTGCTGGACTTGGATCATGAATTGGGTGGCTTCAGAGGGGGTAAAATAGGCGGTTTGGGAGTCGAGGGCAGAGCTAACGGACTTAAGGACATAGGATAGGTTCAGCTGGCTGCGCTCTTTTGAAGATTTGGTCAGGAGTTCTTCTTCGCGGTTGAGGCGCCTTTTCTCGAGGCGGCGAATGAATTGATTTTTGGTCTCCTGGTTGAGCTTTTCTGCGGAGTCCATCTGCAGGGCGCGGATGCGGAGAAGGCGCTCTTCGAGTTCCGCTTCTGTTTTCACCCACTCAAGGTCTTTAAACTCAGAGGTTTTCACGTCGGCGGGGAGGGCCGAGGCGATAAGGCGCTGTTCGATGCGATTGCGTCTTTCGATGGCAGGGCCTATCGCGTCATGGATCGCTTCAAATGCAGAGAAATTCTCCTTTTTGACACCTAAAAGAGCCTCTTCGAGGAGTTCTTCGCTTGCATTCGTCCATTTAACTATCTCAGATTCAATAAAATAGGTTTTCCCGGGGTCGAGTTCTTCTAGATAGTTTTGGAAGGCGCGCTGGATTAGCGCCGAGGTGAGGACGTGATGTGATACGTGGGCCTTTAAAATTTCATCTATCTTAATGCGTGTATCGCGGGAGGTTAACTCCGGGGGCTTAGCCTCCAAGATCAAAGAGAGGAAGAGAATGAGCGCAAATAAGATGCCTTTGAACATGGATAACCTCGTTATTTCTTGTTCTGCAGAATAGCGAAGCTTTGATTGTCCAACAAGTTTTCTGTGAGAAAATTTCTTTTTTTTGGGCGTTTGTTTTTTATGATTTATTCGTAAACGACTGATATAGAGGGGGATGAGTGCATGGTCGGTTGGCTAAAAGGGGGGTGAATCGCCTCTAAATTAAAGAGCTTAAGCAAGTTAAATTAGGGAGTTGATTTCAATTCTAATTTGTGAGAAAATAATTATCTACTTGAGAATATGAATAATAATAATATTAAGAGAACGTAAAGGCAAAAGCCTGAGAGCAGTGAAGCTTTAGAGTTTCCTCTCTTAAAACAAGCCATAGTTTGGAGGAATAAAAAATGGATCATCAAAATATGCAGCAGGAAGGAGATGCGGGTCTGAAGAATTCGAAAAGACTTGTCTCGATCACCGAGGCTGCTAAGATTAATAATGTAACCAGACAAGCCATCTATGTGGCGATTAAGCAGAAGAAGCTTAAGGCGTTTAAAGATACAACGCGCTGGACAATCGATCTAACGGATCTAGAAGAGTATCGTCGTCAAAAGTATTCACGTACCAAGTCGATGTTTAATGGAGAACTCCTTTTTGATAACAAGAAAGGTTTCTACTCCATCAATCAGGTTGCCAAAATGCTTGGCGTACCTGCACAGAAAATCTATTACGCTACACGCGTCGGCCTGATGAAGGCATCGCGTAAAGGCGCGGCGTGGGTCATCCACTCTGAAGACATCAAATCTTATCGAGAAAACTACCTAACGAAGAAAGTGCAAAATACCCAAGCTGGGTAACTGCGTTCTTTTTTAGGTTTTTCTTCTTTATGGGCCATAATGATCACCTGATATTCGTTATCAGGTGATTTTTTTTTGTCTATTTCCTAAACTTGTTTCATGAAATATTTTCTTGCTCTAACGCTTATGGCATCTCTATATGGAGGCGAAATGAACCTACCCCGCACGTGGCAACTGAAGTCGATCTATGCAAGCCCTCAGGCAGCCGAAGAGGATTGTGAGCGTTTAAAGAAGGAATTCGCCGCGATTAGCGCTCTCCTTGAAAGGGAAGCTACGGCTTCTACCATCGTCCGTTTTGACCATGCTACAGCCGCCTACAAACAGGTCGAGGCCTACTTAAGCTGCCGTTTAGCCGATTCTCCTCAAGATCCATCTGTGCATGCTCTGCAGGCGCGCTCCTCTCTCCTTGCGGCGGAAGGCGAAAAAGCTCTTTTCCTCCTGGGCTATACTCTCTCTCTTTTAGATGCGCCTCGTTTTGAGGCTCTCCTCAAGGATCCAAAGCTCGCCAACCTCTCCTTCTTTTTAAGGGAAAGGCGTCATATTTCCAGCGAACTACTAGATAAGGGACGCGAGAAGTTGATATCAGCGCTCTCCGTCGACGGCTATCACAGCTACTGGAGCCTGTACCGCCTGATCGTGTCTAAAATGCAGATAACCTATGAGGGCAAGAAGCTCTCCGTAGGCCAGGCCGACAATCTGCTCACCAGCCCCGATCGCGCGGTGCGGCAGGAGGCATTTTCCCTCTTAAATGCAGCCTGGGCGGAGCAGGCCGATCTATTGGCGCAGATCCTCAACTACATGGCGGGATTCCGTTTACAGGTATTTGCAGAAAGGGGCTGGAATGATGTGTTGCACGAGCCGCTGCTCAATAACCGCATGCAGAAAAGCACACTGGATGCGATCTGGAAAGCGATTGAAAATAAGCGCCACCTGCTCGTTCGCTATCTGGAAGATAAGGCGCGTCTTTTAGGCGTCGAAAAACTCTCTTGGACTGATGTCTATGCCCCTATTGGAACAACGCATACGACGCTTTCTTACGACGAAGGGGCAACAATGGTCCTGGATACGTTTAAGCAGCGCCATCCTCAGATGGCCGCATTTGCCAAGACAGCTCTTGAGAAGGGGTGGATCGAGTCGGAAGATCGCCCTGGAAAACAGGCGGGCGGGTTCTGCACGAGCTTCCCTCTTACGGGCGAAAGCCGCATTTTTCTGACCTATAATGGCACGCTCGACAATGTGTCGACGCTGGCGCATGAGCTTGGTCACGCCTACCACAACGAGTGTGTGCGCTCCCTGCCTTTTTTTGCGCAGGACTACAAAATGAATGTGGCTGAAACGGCATCGACTCTTGCTGAGATGATGGTGATCGACGGAGCGATCTCTAAGGCTGCAGAAGATGAAAAACTCGTGCTCATCGATGATAAGCTACAAAGAGCTGTCGCATTTCTCATGAACATCTACGCGCGCTTCCTATTTGAGACTGCATTTTATGCCGAGCGCAAGAATGGATTTGTCCCACCGGAGAGGCTGTCCCAGCTGATGGTTGAGGCGCAGCAGAAGGCCTTTGGCAATGCTCTTGCCGACTGGAATCCCTACTTCTGGGCGTCCAAATTGCATTTTTATATCACCGATGTGCAGTTCTATAATTTCCCCTACACGTTTGGATTTCTCCTCAGTTTAGGGATCTATACGCGCTCGGCCCGCGATAGCGATTTTGCCCATAAGGTCGATCTCTTCTTAAAAGATAGCGCGCTCTTCACGGTCGAAGAACTCGCGAAGAAGCACCTAGGCGTCGATCTGACCAAGACCGACTTCTGGGAATCTGCCATTGATAGCTTAATCCCCGACTTTGAGACCTATTCGAAACAAACCGTTAGAACTCAAAGCTAGCAGAGAGCGTCCAGCCTTGAGTCGAGAGATCGCCGCGCGACTCCTGGATGATATCAACGCCAACAGCCACATCTCCATCTGTGTCTACAGTAGCCGGCATCTCGACACGCCAGAGTTGATTCTGGTTGAAGAAGAGGTGGTGCTCCCAGCCAAGGGCAAGCGTAAACCCATACTGGCAGTCGTTAAACAGCGTGGAATATTGGATTCCTACCGCGAGATCTGTCATGGCGCGCGACGCGCGGAAGCCATCTTCACTACTTAAAATATTTGTTGTGGAGAAGGGTGATACAGGAGCCACCACATCTTCATTCTGGTTCATGTGGAAGCGTCCATAAAGGAGTGAAAGAGCAAGATTGCCATAGAATGACACGCCTCGGCCTATATTCCACACGGTATCCAGACCGCTACGAACGCCCGTGCCTTTAAAGACATTGGACATGCTGATGTAGTCATCTCCAAATGGATAACGTGGATTGAACTCGCATACACGATGAGTAATACTGCCGGCATAAGAGCCCCCGCTATATTGAATATTGTAGTGCTGACGGATGCGGCCATAGCGCAGACCGATAAAAGGACGGAGTGTAAGGTATCTGCCCGTCCAAAATTCTCTTCCCAGTTCAAAATCCAGCAGGTCGAGTTGCAATTTCCACTGTGCTCCGGCGAAAGATGCAACAGTTGTTATGTGGTTGCAAGTATCCGCATAGGCTGACCAGAGGGTCAGCAGTGTGTGGTTGTCTGAAGGATCGGCTTCGACCTCTTCAGAGGCTCTGCCTTGGTAGTGAGTCCAGGTAAGATCGGCGTCCCAGCCATTAAAGGTCGTGTTGTAGCCGATGCCGACTTTGAACCCGAGCTCCCAATGGGCCTGAGGCCTTGCATAACGCGCGTGGATGACGGAAAAAGGCGGATGACTGATACTTTGCGTTGTATCGACGGCAAAAGCCAGACCATCTTCGTTAGCATTCCACCAGATCGCTGCTCCATAAAAAGTGAAGTCGCCGCCGCAGTGGATCGGGCGCACGTCAGGGTTCACGCAGTCGGGCCCTAAGCAGTAGGGACAATCGGGGGTAGTGTCAGGCCAGCAGGGAGCAGGAGGCGTGGGTGCGGGGCATGTTTGAGTGCTTTGGCAGCAGTTTGTTTCTGCAAAACCAAGTGTGCAAAGTGTAAGCGCCACAAGCGCGGGTGCCATTCTACGCATAACCGATCCTTAAAGATTGATATCTACTCATTTCTTTAATGGATAAGGGTGATATTGACTAGAGGATTTTAAAATCGCGGATCTGCAGTTGAATGCTTGTTTTGCTGTGGAATGTGTTGATGTAAGGTGTAAAAGCGACTCGTAGTGTGATGTCTTTTCTACATAGTTCAGGTTTTTTTTCGGCCATGCCAAATCCAATTCCCTCAAGGACGCGCTCATCTTGCTGGAGGTAGAACTTGAGGTGGCTTTTCCCCACGATTTTGGGAGGCCATGCCTGTTTGGCGTCGGTGTAAAAAATGGGCGGAGGGTTCTCATGGCCATAGGGTTCTAAGAGGTTGAGCGACTCCATGAAATCGAAGGTGAGTTGACCGAATTCTACTTTACCATCGAGGCTGAGCTTAGAGACGAGGTCATGTTCTTGTAGGGATTCATCCGCAGCAGCAATAAAGGCCTTTTTAAAGGCTTCGATGTTTTCGCTTTTAATGGTCAGGCCGGCGGCATAATCGTGACCGCCATAGTTTTCTAGGAGCTCTGCATTGGCGCGCAAGATGGGCAGGATGGGGAATTCGGGAATGGTGCGCACCGATCCTTTTCCCAGCCCTTGGTCAGTAGCGATGATCACGGTCGGTCTGTTGTACTGCTTTGCAATGCGTGCAGCCAGAATGGGGATGATACCCGGGTGCCACTTGTTAGAGTAGAGGATGAGAGCGCGGTGGCGGAAGATCTGTGGATGTTTGCTGATATATTTTTCGATGTCTTCTGAATCGCGGCGTTCGATTTTCTGTCGTTCGATGTTATTGAGATCGAGCTCTTTAGCCAGGATTTCCGCTTGCATCGGGTCGGTAATGAGCAGCAGTTCAACTCCTTTATTCGGATCGGCGATGCGACCCAAGCTGTTGAGGCGCGGGGCCACTTTTGAGGCGATATCGATCGGGGTGATGTCGGATGAGTGGACTTCACAGACTCCGAAAAGTTTGGCCAGGCCGATGCGTTTGCCCTTGCGCATTTGACGCAGGCCATAGCGCACAAAAATGCGGTTTTCGCCGCGCAAAGAGCCCATGTCAGCAACGGTCCCCAAGGCAACGAGGTCGAGATAGCGTTTGAGGTCGATCTTATTCGTGCTGATATCGCCATTTGTGATGAGCAAGTTGGTGATGCCGTGCGCGAGTTTAAAGGCTACCCCTACTCCGGTGAGATCGCGATTAGGATAGGTGCTGCCTTTGAGTTTTGGATTGAGGGTCGCTGCACAGTGAGGCAATTTTGCGGTCGGCTCGTGGTGGTCTGTGACAATGACTTCAACGCCCGATTTGACTGCTTCGAGGATCTCTTCGGCAGCGGTAATCCCGCAATCCACAGTGATGAGAAGCTTGCAGCCATGTTTAAGTGCAAAACTCAAGGCGTCGAGCATCAAGCTCTGGTTGAGAGAGGTGCGGTTGGGGATGTAAAAAAGCGCTTTTGCACCGACGAAATTCAAGAATTCGGTTAGTAGCGTAGCTCCTGTGATCCCATCGACATCGTTATCCCCGTAGACGAGGATCGGCTCATTGTTTTTGATAGCCTTGAAGATGCGTTCAATTGCCTGATCCATCTCCGGAAAGAGGTGGGGATCGAGTAGATCGGGGAGTTTGGCGTAGAGGTGGTGGTGGATATCTTCGAGGGAGGTAAACCCACGGGTCGCTAAGACTTGCGCAGTGGCAGGGTGGATATTAAATTCTTTAACGATGGACTGCGTCCAGTCAGGATCTATCTCTGGGTAAAGCCATTTTGTGTCCTGCTTGGTCTTTTGCATCTTTTACCATATAACATATCCGATCACTATTCGGGTACCCCGGTGTTCTTTTACACAACCACTTGTGGGAGTGAGCTTTCTTTTGAACGCTGTTTTTCGTGAAAGTAATTCAGGAGCGGTGCGGCAATGAAGAGAGAGGAAAGCGTTCCGAAAACAACCCCGATAATCATCACAAGGGCGAACCCAAAGATCGTACTTCCGCCGAGGACTACAAGTGGCAGTAGGACAAGCAGTGTCGTTCCCGATGTCAGCAATGTACGGCTTAAGGTTGCGTTCAAGGCGTGCATGATGATCTCTTTGAAGGACGATTTGCGCATCAGGCGCAGGTCTTCGCGTATACGGTCAAAAATGATGATCGTATCATTCAGCGAGTAGCCCACAATTGTCAGGAGCGCCGCAATAGTGTTGAGGTCGATCTGAACGGGGACTTTGAGCGCGTGGAGGATCGCAACTAGCCCAAGAGTAATGGCCAAGTCGTGAGCCAAAGTGAGCGTGGCGCTAATCGCATACTTAAACTCAAAGCGAATGGTGATGTAGATCAGGATGCAGAGCAGCGCAAGGGAGAGCCCAATGATAGCGCTATAACGCATTGTATCCGAAAGCTGTCCGCTGACTTCACTCCAGTTTTTATCGAGTGTAGTCGCAGAATGCGCCGTGAGCGACAGGCCTTGTTTGTTTAAAGCATTGACCACCCATGCGAGGGGAGGATTTGTCTCATAAGCGTAGGTATACTCTTTGAGATCGAGATGCAAGGGCATGCCATAGAATGGGCGGCCCTGCTGTTGCATCGACTTACTGATGAAGATGCGCAGATTGGTCTCTGGTGTCAGTTGGCGTACTTGGAATTCTTGTTCCTTGGCGCCTGCTTTAACCAGTGAAGTTTCTACTAGAGCGCGCAGATCCTTTTCGGCTGTTGGCTTCACTTCGATCGTGAGAGCATAACCGCCTGTGAAGTCCATGCCGAGAATCGACTGGCGCTGCTGTGCGAGGAAGAACGCGCCTACAACGACGATCAGTGCGGAAATCAGGAATGCGGGTTTCGCATATTTCAAGAAGTCAAACTTCTCGGATTTGATCAATTGAGACATTTTCAGCGTTTTGTGCGCGGGGTTTTGTGCCCAACCAGCAAAGAAGAAACGTGTCATGAACAGCACAGTAAAGAGAGTAGAGACGACACCGATAACGAGGGTGACGGCAAATCCCTTAATGGGCCCAGAGTCAAATTGGAGCAGGATGAGCGCCGCAATCAACGTAGTGATGTTGGAGTCGAAGATCGCTGAAAATGCTTTGCGGTAACCGGCATTAATCGCCGAAGAAAGCCTGCCTGAAATAGCGAGTTCTTCGCGGATCCTTTCAAACACGAGCACGTTGGCATCAGCTGTCAGCGCAAGCGTGAGGATCACGCCGGCAATTGTTGCAAGCGTCAGCGTCGCACCTAAGTTTTGCAGTGTTGCCCAAATGATGAGTAGGTTGAGAAGAATAGCCACAGAAGCGACCACACCGCTGAAGCGGTAGTAGCTTATCATTGTGCCGATAGCGAGGATGAGTGCGACGATCATCGCAGCGATGCCGAGCATTCTTTCATGCGCGCCGAGTTCGGGGCTGACGTTTTTCTCAGAGAGAATGTGCGGTGTAAAGGAGAGCGAGCCCGCCTTCAAATCCGCTTCTAACTTGCTGACTTCGCGCTGCGTGAAGCTGCCCTCAATCGAACCGCCATCGCGGATCGGGAAGGTCAGCGTAGGCGCTGTAATGATGCTGTCGTTGAGGATGACGGCCATGCGCCAGCCTTCGTTTTGCGAATAAGTCGCATTGACAGTGCCTGCTACTTTGTCTTTAGAGAATTGTGAGGTCCACGCATAGAGATCGTCTCTTGCATTGATCTTTTCTCCGCTCTTGAGCGTCTCTTTCCCTTTGATTTCAAAGAGGAGGAAGTTGCCTTTTGAAGGATCGTAGCCGGCTTGGACGTTTTTCAGGTTCGAGCCTTCTACTGCGTAGTTGTGGAAGATAATCATCAGAGGATTGGTCTGACCATACCAGTCGGTGAAGCTGTCGCCGCGGATAACCGCAATACGGCTGAGGGCGTCGTTGTAGACGTTGCTTAAACTGTCAAATGGGCTAGCCAGACGCAAGCCGTTGTCGTAAAGAACTTTTGCCGATTCGCTACGCGGTTCGGCGTTGTCTGGGTTGATGGAATCGCCTTGTAGATGCTTCCACGCGATCTGATTGATGTCTTCTGCGCTTTTGCGTCCGGTTACAACAGCTTCATTCCACACTTCTTGCAGGAACTGAGTGACGTAACGGGCAAGCTGCGTATTGCGAGAGCCAAATTTCTCATTCGCGATGTGGAAATACATCGTAGATGCTTTGATCAGCTCGCTTGCAGAGAGTTCTTGTGAACCGGGGAAGTCGAGCGTGATGAAATTGCCTTCTCGGCGGATGCTGACTTCGGACACGCCCATTTTATTGACGCGTGTGTAGAGCTCGTTGATGCCTTGGTTGAGGTCGTCTTCATTCGTGACCACGCGGTTGTTCTGATCGCGTAGTTCGAGTTGGATGGTCTTTCCGCCGGACAGGTCGAGACCCCAGTGGAGGATCTTGCGATCATCGCCGCGGAAGTATTTGACCAGGCTGAGCTTCATGTTGCTCAGGAATGCATTTTGCGTCGGTTTGGGAACATCATAGGGGGTGGCTCCGCCCAGACCGAGTTGTGCGGCATGGTAATCGTCGCGCCACTTGAGGAGATCTTCGTGGATATGGTTGTCGATCTTATTTTCTGTCAGGATGCGCTGTTGCACGTTTGAAAGTTCAAGAACGCCATAGCGCTTTGTGCCGCGGACAGCAAAGTCTTCGCGCGTTGCTTTAACAAGCGTCTGATAGTAGTCTTCGCCTTCAAAGATGAAGTCGCCGGCATACTGTTTACCATAGGTGAGCAGACTGCCTGGATAGCCCATCATATCATTATTTTGCAGAAGCTCGCGCAGTGCGCCGAAATCTTTAAAGAACTGCTGTGCTTCGGCTGATTGAGACTGGTTGTTCAGTCTTTGGACGATGCGATCGAGTCCTTTTGCAATCACATAAACGGAGTTCATGCGGAAGCCGTTGGTATTCGCTTGTTTACTGCTCGCAGGAGCATAAACAATGAGGCCGAGGGCGCGCTGGCTATCCGGAAGTGCAGAGTAGGTCTCGTAATCCATGATCGGGAATACGTCTTTGGCGAGGTCAGGATGTTTAGGATGCCAATTTTCTTGCAGGGTGCGGAGCAGAGACTGGGCTCTGGCTTTAGCGATGTTGGAAAGGCGCAGTGCGAGGAAGCTGCTGCTGCCTTGCAGGTCGCTTAAACTGATTTGAAAACCGGTTCCAATAGGGGTGATTTTTTCGCCCGCCAGGCGTGCATCGTAGGCAATTTCGTTGAAAACGAGCTGGTCGAGCTGATCTCTTAAGCTGTTTTTTCCTGTTTCATCGAGCTCTTTGCGCCATGCACCTAAATCGGGTTGCAGTGTCAAGTCGATGGTTTCATTGCTCCAATTGATGGAAAGGGCGCTGATAAAAGGATTGCGGCCCTGAAGAGAGATCGTTTGTACCTTTGAACCTGAGCCCTGTGCTTTAAGCGAACTTTCTTCAAGCTCTGAAGCCCATTTATTTTCATGCCAAGGTTGCGCACCCGCAGCAAAGGCGCTGGTATTGCGTCTAACGATAGTTTCAGCATTTGAGAGCGTCTTTTCTTGTGAAAGGAGCTGTTCTAGCTTCTGCTGTTTTACGGTGTCGAGGAAGGTGCCTTGCGCCTGAAGGGTTTGCGCTTCAGATTGCAGGGCGATGCGCTCTAGTCTGACCTGATCTTTACTCTGTTCCAGTACGCTGAGGAAGTTTTGGATAAATGCTGAGCGATCAGCTGTATCGACTTGTGAAAATGAGGCAAAATAGCGTTTAGCAAACGGAGTCTGTTCGCCGCTCACGCTCACAAAAGACTGGATGTTATGAGCAAGCCTTAGCAGGAGGTCGCGGCCTTGTGCGCCACTTGCACCGGCAATTGCGGCTTGAGTGAGCTGTCCATTTTCACTGATACCGCCGACAGCGAGACCGACTTGCAGAGCGCGGTCGAATATGAGCGCGCGATAGAGAGGGGTAGGCGAGCCGGTTTTGTCAAATTTTTCTGAGAATTGGAAATAGTTCTGCTTCTCCGCTTCGGTAAGATGAACGGGGATTTTGCGCTGGACAACGACAGTCTTTGAAGATTCTTTTGATGAGGTGTCGTAGACGGAAAGCTGGCCTGGTACAAAAGGAATCAGCGAGCCGGCGCGCGGGAGATTGGTGCGCAGCTTGTCGGCTTCGGCGCTATTTTTGAAAGTAAGAGAAATGTATTGCGGGTTTTGCGCATCGAAACCAATCGATTGAGGCTTGATATTCAGGAGTTTACAGTATGACGCGAGCCATTTCTTCGCATCGTCTTCTAGCGAGTTGACGCGAGTGAAAATCGCTTCGGAGATCTTATCCGCGCGCGCCGAATCAACCGGAGCCTTAAGCGGCTTCGTATAGAAGAAGAGAGTAGGGAGTATGTTATATACAGTCAGTACGAGAACTGTAATGATGAGATACTTTTGCCAACGTTTTTGCTTTTCCATTTTTCCTAAATAGGCGCATAGACGACGCCACCCACAAGAGGGTAATGCATCGAATTCGATAATGTCTACCGAAATAATTTTTTATTTTTTTGAGGATTGGAGCTTTTTTTGGGCACGGGCACGCACACGGGCACGGGCACGTTGTTTTTCGATTCCCAACAACGGGAGCCCTATGGTAAAACTCTCATGTTTTGTAAGTAAAAGGTTGGAATGCCTGGAATTATTGTTATAGGCCTGCAATGGGGCGATGAGGGCAAAGGCAAAATTGTCGACCTCCTCGCCGAATCCGCCTCCCACGTCGTCCGCTCCCACGGCGGCAGCAACGCCGGACACACTGTTCAGCGCGAAGGGGGCTCCTACGCTTTCCACCTTATCCCCTCTGGTGTTCTCTACCCTCATACTCACTGTTATATTGGTGCAGGTACGGCCATTGAGCCTCCCTCCTTAATAGAAGAAATTCAAAAATTAGAAGGGAGGGGCATCTCTCTGGAGGGACGGCTCTGGATCTCTCCCTATGCTCAAGTGGTCTTCTCTTTTCATCGGCAGCTCGACAAGCTCTATGAGCAGCTGAAGGGCAGTGCGGCTTTGGGAACTACAGGCCGTGGTATCGGCCCCTGCTACCAGGATCGCGCAGCGCGCATCGGCGTCCGCATTGCTGAGTTGATCGCTCCAGTTCATCTAAAAGACAGACTGGCCCAGCTCGTGGAAATGAAAAACCTTGAGTTGCAAAAATTATTTAACGCCCCTGCGCTCGACTTTGACTCCTTATATAAGGAGTATGCTGCATATGGCGAACGCTTAAAAAAATATGTGGGCGATGTAGAAGGCCGCCTTGCGGCTGTGCTGAAGCGCGACGAGAATGTGCTCTTTGAAGGGGCGCATGGATCTCTCCTGGATGTCACGTTTGGAACGGTGCCGTATGTCACCTCTTCGTCGGCGATTGCTGCGGGAGTATGCATGGGAGCCGGTGTCGGAACGAGTGCTATTGATGAGACTCTTGGAGTTGTCAAAGCCTATACTACGCGTGTGGGAGCAGGTCCGCTGCCCACTGCTCTTTCCGAAGAAGAATTGAAGAATTTTTTAAGCTGTGAAGAGGCGCGCGAGATTGGGACGACAACCGGTCGCAAGCGCCGCATCGGCTGGTTTGACGCGCCTCTTGTGCGCTTTACCGCGCAGATCAGCGGGGTGGATCTCATTGCCCTCACTAAGCTGGATGTGCTCGATAAGCTTGAGCACATCAAGGTATGCGTCGGGTATAGACTCGATGGACAGGTGCTGGAAAAGCCGCCTGTGTTGACGGAGGATTTTACTCGTCTCGAACCGATTTATGAAGTGTTAGAGGGATGGTGCGAATCCACAAGCTCTGTCAAAACGTGGAAGGGACTTCCTTCAAATGCGCGTCGCTATCTCGAGCGCGTTGAAGAACTCATCGATCTTCCCATCCATATTCTCTCCGTGGGTCCAGACCACAATCAGACTCTCTTTGTTGAGAAGGGAGAGTTTGCTTGAATACCTTAGTTGAGGAAGTCGCAGAGTTGGAACTGGATACATCGCGCATCCCTTCGCATGTCGCGGTTATTATGGACGGCAATCGGCGCTGGGCAAAACGACGCGGATTGCCTGCTCTGGTCGGACACTGGAAGGGGGCGGAGACCTTGATAAAGATTGTCCGCGCCGCTTCTCGCATGGGTGTCAAAGTCTTGACCACCTACTCTTTTTCTACAGAAAATTGGAAGCGCTCCCGGAGAGAAGTCGAAGGATTGATGCGTCTATTTAAAACCAATCTCATCAGGCAGCGCCGCGCCATGATTGCTGAAGGTGTGAAGTTAGGAGCCATCGGTGATCTTGCCGGGCTGCCACCCGATGTGCGCGCTGTCCTTACAGAATCGATCGATGCGACCAAGCATGGTAATAAAATTGAACTGGTTCTTGCCTTGAATTATGGAGGGCGCGATGAGCTCAAGAGAGCGATTGGCGCGATCGTTGACGATTGTCTTGCGGGAAAAATCAGCAAAGGGCAGGTTTCTGAGGAGATGATTGCGCGGTATTTGGATACTGCAGCTTGGAAAGATCCCAACCTGCTCATTCGTACAAGCGGGGAGAGCCGCCTGAGCAACTTTTTGCTCTGGCAGATCTCCTATAGTGAGATGGTTATTATGGATGTGCTCTGGCCCGATTTTAGTGAAACAGATCTCCATGATGCCCTGTTAGAGTACCAGAGAAGAGAACATAGACTGGGAGTATAAGATGTTAAAGTTTCGGCAATTTTCTGATTTGAATAAGCGCATTTTTGTCTCGTTAATGATTGCCATATGCGCGGCTCTTTTGATTGGCTATGCATCTAATCCCTACGTTGCGATTCTAGTGGTAGGTGTGATGGCATTTTTGGCAGCCGTTGGCGTGTGGGAATATGGACGCCTCGCTGTGTCAAAAGGCTTGACCCCTTCGATTCCTCTTATGATGGGAGTTGCAGTCGCAGAAGTCTTTGCTTTCTATATTGCGCACCGCTGGATCCACTCTGCCGAACTTCCCGTTTTTATTTTAGCGCTCGGCTTGGGACTCTTTTTTCTCTATCGCTTCCGCCGCTCAGAAGAGGCGCTACTGCATGTCGCAGTCGAATTCTTCAGTATCGCCTATATCGCGGTTCCCTTAAGCTACATGCTTGCGATTTTATATCCGATCTCTCCTACGCCGGATCACGACGGCAGGTGGTGGCTCGTCTATCTCCTACTTGTTACGAAAATCACCGATATCGGCGCCTATTTCGTCGGCAAATTGTGGGGGAAACATCGCTTAGCTCCTGTTCTCAGCCCCAAGAAAACAGTCGAAGGAGCGGTTGCAGGCTTTTTAAGCGCCGTACTACTCAGCCTTGCGATGGTTACCATTGGCGCGAAATTTGCGGGAAGCTCATTCCCACTAAAGCTATGGGACGCTTTTTGGCTCGGAATTCTGATTGGTATTTTTGGACAGATCGGCGATCTGGCGGAATCCCTGCTCAAGCGCGACGCAGTCGTTAAAGATAGCAATGCGCTTCCCGGTTTGGGCGGCGTCCTCGATATGATGGATTCGCTGATTTTCACAGCGCCGATTGTCTATTTCTACCTCCAATGGCATAGAATCTAATGATTGTCACGATTGATGGTTCTGCCGGCACGGGGAAGACGACGGTAGCGAAAAAAGTCGCGGAAAAATTAGGACTGCCCTTTTTTGATACGGGGGCGATGTACCGTTCTGTAGCGTGGGCGATTCTCCATGCAGGAATCGATCTATCCGATCAGGAAGCCATAGAGCGCCTCTTGAAGGAGTTTTCTTACACAATCAGGCTAGAGAACGGAGAAAAGCGCTACTATGTAGGGCATCACGACGTTACGCTCGAAATCCGCTCCCAGAAAATCAATGCGATCGTCTCTGAAGTCGCCGCCATGCCAGCCGTTCGCAGGAACCTGTGGGATCTCCAGCGCGCCTATGCAGCGCGTCAGAGCGCTGTTTTCGAAGGCCGTGATATGGGAAGCGCGGTTTTTCCCGATGCCGACCTTAAGATTTTTCTCACGGCGGATCCAGCTGTGCGCGCAGAGCGCCGCTTGTCAGAGACACAAACTAAGCTGCCGCAGGAAGCGCAGGGGTGGGATCGCCAGAAAATGATGGAAGAACTCGCTCGCCGCGATCGCATCGATTCAGGCAGAGCTCTTGCTCCTCTTACGCGCCCAGAAGGTGCTGTGGAGATCGATACCTCTCATTTATCGATTGATGAAGTTGTGGAAAAGGTGCTTGAGGCCTACAAAAAGATGCATAAGCGCTACGTGCGTAAATATTCGCCCGCTTGGCTAAAGGGCAAAGGCATGCGCTTCATCTATCGCGTAGTATTATGCGGAGCATGGCTTTATTTTAAGCTCTTCCATCGCCACCGCATCTATGGGCTGGAACATTTTTTCAAAGGCGCAGCCATCATCGCCCCCAACCATACCTCCTATCTCGATCCGCCGATCGTTTCGCTTTCGTGGCCGGAAGAGGTGCATTTTCTTGCGCGTGACTACCTTTTTAAACCTCCTGTATTTGGTAGTTTCATCCGAGCGCTCAATTCGCATCCTGTGCAGGGTGACGTAGGAGATATTTCTGTCTTTAAAACAATTTTAGGCCTGCTGGGCGAGGGAAAAAAGATCATCCTCTTCCCGGAAGGCCATCGCACAGGGGGGCAGATCGAGCAGATCAAGCCGGGAATCGGTCTTCTGCTGTCGCGCTCCAAGGCCTCAGTTGTTCCCGTGTATGTACACGGCGCTTTTGAAATATGGGGAAGGCATCGCAAGCTGCCTAAGCTCTTTGGAAAGACGGTATGTATTTTTGGTAGCCCGATCCACTGGGAGCGCTTCGCCGAAATGGATAAACGCAAAGCGCAGCAGGCCGTTGCTGACGAGATCTCTAAAGCATTGCATGCACTAAAAGACTGGTATGAAAAAGGCGCGGAAGGAATTCCGCCTTAATAATTAAAGAATCATGCGGCCAAGATGACTCGAACATCCACCGAGTTGCCCCGACTAGAACCTGAATCTAGCGCGTCTACCAATTCCGCCATGGCCGCAGGAGAGACGATTATAATCAGCATGCGTTATTATCGTCTTCAAAATAATTGGCAAAATCCCCTATGCTACGGGTATGAAACAGCTCACTGAAGAAGATTTTTCCCACGAGATAAAAAATGGGTTAACACTGGTCGATTTTTACGCCGATTGGTGTGGCCCTTGTCGTATGCTCGCCCCTATTTTGGCGCGCCTTGCTCTCAAGTTGGAGGGGAGGGTTTCCTTTGCCAAGCTTAATATTGATCACCATCCCGCCATCGCCGAGAAGTATGAAGCGACCGCCTTTCCTACTATTATTCTTTTTAAAGAGGGTAAGGAGATGGGGCGCATGGTCGGCCTGCGCGATGAAGATGCGATCATGGAGTTCATCAACACCGCCTCTTCAAAATATTCCACAGATCTGGTATGGTAGTTCAATATGGCAAAAGGTTTTAAATTTTTATCAGAAGAAGACTTCAAAGATGGAGTCAAATCGGGCTTTACTCTCGTCGATTTCCATGCCGATTGGTGTGGACCTTGCCGTATGCTAGCTCCTGTTCTTGAGCGCGTTGCTGAAAAAATGTCTGGCAAAGTGACATTTGCCAAGATCGATATCGATCAGGCGCAAAAGACGGCCGCAACTTACCAAGTCACTTCAATTCCTACGCTCATTCTTTTTAAGGATGGCAAAGAGATCGCTCGCCTAGTCGGCCTGCGCGATGAAGAAGCCCTGAAGGACTTCATCCACTCTGCCATGAGCCGTGTTCCCGCCTAAAGAGAAAAAGAGAGATTTCTTTCTTTTTTTCTCTGTGATCTCTGTGATCTCTGTGGTGAAAATTTTTAAAATTCTAGTCCATCCAGTGCAGAACATTTTGCACAATTGACCAGCGCGGTTGCAGAGGCACCACTTCACCCGTTTGTCCTAGGATCCAGAGATTATACTGCTGTTTCTTAAAGCCTTCATTGTCCTTAAGGGCGAGCCATGTTTCCAGATAGCAGTGGAAATTCATATCCCCCTCTTTGATCGGGTAACCGAGCATTTCTTTGCCCAGCGAGGGTTGGGGGATGA
>Ga0207093_1014_pt1 | contig 48517 bp, 50 predicted proteins | sample Alteio_BWMinHeat_89_FD_153519 | JGI IMG/M metagenome (GOLD analysis project Ga0207093, IMG submission 153519) | Enriched cells from forest soil in Barre Woods Harvard Forest LTER site, Petersham, Massachusetts, United States -... | ecosystem: Environmental > Terrestrial > Soil > Temperate forest >... | reverse complement strand
AGTATTAACGTACCATTTTCCAAAAGAGATAAGTGTAACAAAAATCCTAATAATGGGCTAATGAAAATCAGGGGCAAGCAATAAACTAGCCAATGACTGATTATCTTGCTCAGCATTATCCAGGGCAGTGGCTCAGGGCTCAAAAAAAACAAATCTAAGCTACCTTCATCTATATCTGGTTTAAACAAATGATTCATGCCAATTAATAACGACAAGAATGCGGATAACCAAATAATACCAGGCGCAATTTCATGCAATAAGGCTGAGTCAGGACCTAGTGCTAATGGAAATAAGCAAACAATCATGATAAAAAATAATAAGGGTGTTACCCAGGAAAAAGGTTGGCGAAATAGTATGAGTAAATCATGATAAATTCTTTTTAAGAAAGCCATAATGTTTTTATGTTCTGTATGTGAGTGATATTTTGATGAGTTGCAATAATTGCTGAGCCACCGGATACTAAATGCTGATGCAATTCATTGTCCAATATTTTTTTCCCCGCTGTATCCAAGGTATTATAGGGTTCATCTAAAATCCATAAAGGTCTTTTCGCAAGCAATAAGCGAGCAAATGCTAATCGACGCTTTTGTCCGGAAGATAATTGATGAGAAATAGCATTTATTTTTTTAGATAAATTTAATTTTTCTAAAATATTTTTGTAATAAGTTTCATCAAATGCCATATTCATAAGTGAACCAAACCATTGTAAATTTTCAAGCACGCTTAGAAAATTTTTAATACCGTTCAAATGGCCCAGATAATGTAATTGTTGTTGGTAATCATCATGTTCTGTGGCGATACATCGATTATCACATAAAATTGTTCCTTGTGTAGGCCTGATAAATCCTGCTAATATTCGCAGCATTGTTGTTTTGCCTGACCCGTTGGCGCCGCAAATTTGTAAACAATTCCCAGTCGATACTTCTCCGCTGATAGTGGGCAATAATGTTTTATATTGACGTTCCAGGCTGATGTCAGAAAATATTATCTTCATGTTTTATTCGCCATCAAAAATATCATGCTGGCCAAAAAAAATAGACAAACACTTAAAAAAATAATTTGTTTGCGTCTGCTCGATGAGCAAATAAATAATATCCAGCTGAAAGACACGATCATAAAACTTATTAAGCTACCCATGAGCCAATGTTCTGATAAAGCGTAGTGTTTCAAACTAATCATGGTGAACCCAGAAAGCAGTTGCAATAAAAAAAATGGTAATATCAATAAAGTGTATTGAACAATTTTTCGAGAAAGAACCATGCCATCTTGCGCATATTTCCATTGATAAATGCTTGCAGCCATCCCTGTTAGCAGAAATGCTGCGCTGATGATATGTAATATTTTTATCGATTCATAAATCATAAGAAAGTTGTTTTCGTTACGGCATCATGCACAGTGAATACTAAAAGGATAAGCAACAACAAATAAAATCCACGCCAAATCCAACGATAACGCCGCATGTTTTCCTGAGACACCCAGGCAGTTATTTGTAAGAGTATTAAAAAAACTGTCACCATAAGATAGGCTACCTGAATCCAAGGTGTATGAAACGTATAATGTTTTGGGTATACAAGTAAGGTGCCAGTAATTAATGCTAGCAATGTAACACAAGTGAGTATCGCGCGATTTTTTTTGATAGACATTATTCCTGGTGTGGCGATGCAATAAAGTGTGCCGCCTAATAGACCTAGTACAAAAATAAGATGAAGAAATTTAATAAAATAAATACTCATCACAACCAGTAAACAAAGATAAATAAAAATAACCAAACCACATCGACAAAATGCCAGTACCAGGAAATAGCTTCGAATGCAAAATGATTATGAGAATTAAAATCATTTTTCAGCATACGATAAAAAATCACGCATAAACCAATAGTACCGATGGTTACATGTAAGCCGTGAAATCCAGTTAACATAAAAAATGTGGTACCGTAAATGCCTGAACCTAGCGTTAAACCTTTTTCTAAATAGGCAATAGTATATTCGTGACCTTGCAATAATAAGAAGCTGATACCCAGTAAAATAGTTAAAAATTGAAATATTAGCATAGTGTTACGGCGATTTTTTACGATACTCCAGTGTGCTACTGTGACTGTTGCACCGCTAGTTAGCAAAATGAGCGTATTAATCGCAGGAATTCCCCACGCTTCCATCACTGATTTGGGCCCTGCAAATGCGGCTGGGTTTGGATTTTTTAGTAGAGGCCAAATATCTTGAAAATTAGGCCACAATAATACATGGCCTGGCAAATGACCTGTGGACCCAGAAAGCCAAGGTGCAACAATGATACGCACATAAAAAAGCGCACCAAAAAAAGCGCTAAAAAACATGACTTCAGAGAAAATAAACCAACACATTCCCCAACGAAAAGAACGATCGACTTGTTTATCTTTTAATAGACCTGAGCGATTCTCATGTATCACTAATCCAAACCAGCCATACATCATGTAAATCAACATCAAAACGCCAAATGCAAATAGATAAGGGCCAAACCAAACATCGTGCAACCAGTTAGCAGCGCCTGCAAATGTGCAAATCAGCGCGGTGGAACCTTTGACAGGCCAACTGCTAGGAGAAGGCAAATAATATTTATTCATGTTAAAACCTCTTTAAATATTTTACGCTGGATATATCACCATAGTTCATAATTTTTGTTAACAGCACTTTGTTGCATCATATATTTGATGGCAGCAATTAATTCTGCATCTGAACAAAGATGACAAGATTTTTTGGTAATGGTTTTGTGTTTACCATGAGCGACAGTTGCATAAGTCGCGAGAAAACCTGCGTCTACCATAGCTTTCCAAGCAGAAACATTACCGACTTTAGGTGCACTGTTTGTGCCTGTGTTATGACAGCTGCTGCAATTTTTTGTATATATGCGTTTTCCATCTTCCATTGATAGAGGTTTAACGGTAGGCAGTGTTACGACTTTATTGACAATAGTGGCACCTGTTACTGCTGCTGCCATGTAATCCACTGCTTGTTTGATTTCTTCTGTGGTGCACGATAGGCAAGCGCCTTTGGCGGGCATGCCACCTATGCCATTAATGGCATTGGCGTAGACTTTATCCATGCCAACTTTTAATTTGGGGTCCCAAGCGGCTGCATCGCCATATTTAGGAGCGCCACCTGCGCCGGTCGCATGACAGCCTGCACAATAGGTTTCATAAGTGCCTTTTCCAGGGCCACCTTTAGGTTTAGGCGGTGATTGGCTTTTAACACTTTTAATGTAATTTGCAATTGCACTTAAGTCGCTTGTAGAGAGATATCTTAAACTATCATGATTGACTTCTAACATAGGCCCTTCAATTTTGCCGCCGCCTATCATTTTATCTTTAGTAAATACATCGACGATATCAGCAGTAGTCGTTGTGCCTAGATTTGATTTGCAAATATTCGGGGCTAAGTATCCTTGCACTTGCATACCTGTTAAATCATATTTTTGCATAGGTGCTGCTAATGGAAGCTTAGGTGTTAGTAAATAATAAGAAGGCGTGTGACACATAGAGCAATGTCCTAACCCTTGCGTTAAATAAGCGCCGCGATTTATTTCTGTGGATTGATGTGGATTTGTTTTGTAAACACCAACATTTTCACCGTTAAAAAATAATAAACGCCAGCCTAATTGTAAAAATCGCCAGTTAAACGGCCACATCATCGTGTTATCACGATTTGCCTGATTTACAGCTGGAATATTGTCGAGATAAGCTTTAATTGCTAACAGATCTTCATCAGTGATTTTACTGAAGTAGAGATAAGGAAACGCGGGATAATAATATTTTCCTTCGGGTGAAATTCCTTTGCGCATGGCTTTGATAAATTGCGCATCAGTCCAGTTACCTATACCCGTGTTCTTATCAGAGGTGATATTAGGTGTATAAATAGTACCAAACGGGGTAGGCATGGGTAATCCACCTGCAAATACAGGGCCTTTTTCTGGTGTGTTGGTATGGCAGGCAATACAATCGCCTGCTTTGACAAGATATTCACCACGTTTAATTTGTGCTGTATTTTTCGCTCTAGGATTGGTTGCTGGGTAATCGGGAAAATAAGGTTTAGCTTCGGGTGCTAAATTCATGAGCCGTAGGTTTTTGTTGATGCTCATAAAGAAATACAGGCCCATGCCTATGATAATGAATAAAAAAATACCTGTTGCCACTCTGTTTCTTTTTTTAGAAAAAAATTTCCGAATCGCTTTTTTCACGCGGTTGTCCTTAATCAAGGGTATAGATTAGATTCCGGAATTATAGCCATTTTAATAAAATGTACAATGGTGCGGGTCTGTATTGAAGAAATTTTGAATTTTGATCGTGGTTACGTTATATTGTCTCACTTGCCATTGTTAAGGTTATTCTATGCGTTTTATGAGTAAAATAGTCATTCTTTTGAGCAGCTTATTCTTTGCTGCATCTGCTTACGCAGATTCTATCTGGAATATGCCTGCAGGTGTGACCCCAATTAGTCGAGAAGTATATAATTTGCACATGGCCTGTTTTTATGTTTGCTGTGTGATAGCGGCTATTGTTTTTAGTGTGCTTATTTTTTCTCTTATTAAATATCGTAAATCGAAAGGTGCTAAGGCAGCGCACTTTCATGAACATTTGAGTGTGGAAATTGCGTGGACTGTAGTGCCATTGTTAATTTTAGTGGCGTTAGCTATTCCTGCAACGATTGTATTAAAACAAATTCATAACACGGATGAATCGCAGTTAACTATTAAGGTAACAGGGTATCAGTGGAAATGGAAATATGAATACTTAGATCAAGGCATTAGTTATTTCAGTAATCTTGCTTCTACACAAAAACAAATTAATGGAGACATGCCTAAGAATCCTTGGTTTTTATTGGAAGTTGATAATCCTCTAGTCGTTCCTGTGAATACCAAAGTCAAAATTTTAGTGACATCGGATGATGTAGTACATGATTGGTGGGTGCCTTCTTTGGGTGTGAAACAAGATGCGATTCCTGGTTTTATTAATGAAAATTGGTTTTTGATTACACGAGTAGGTACTTATCGCGGACAATGTGGTGAACTTTGTGGTGTTAATCACGCGTTTATGCCTATTGTTGTGAAAGCGGTTTCGCAAAATGAATTTAATCAATGGCTAAGCATGCATCGAACTGTAGGCTATCGCAATAATACGCATACTATCGCGCGTGCAAAAGCAGCTATTAAAAAAGTCACAAAGAAAGGAGTTGAATCTTTATGAGCGAAGCAATCCATCATGCACATCATAGTGGCGCCCACGATGATCATCACCATGGTCCAGAGAAAGGCTTTAAACGTTGGCTTTTTACTACCAATCACAAAGATATAGGTACGCTCTATCTTGTATTCAGTTTAATTATGTTATTTGTCGCAGGATTTATGGCTTTGTTGATTCGTATAGAATTATTCGAGCCCGGCAAAGTATTACTGAGTCCTGAAACATTTAATCAAATGACGACTATGCATGGATTGATTATGGTATTTGGTGTCATCATGCCGGCATTAGCAGGATTTGCAAATTGGTTAATTCCCATGATGATTGGTGCGCCTGATATGGCGTTGCCGCGTTTGAATAACTGGAGTTTTTGGTTGTTACCATTTGCTTTTTCTATGTTATTAAGCACGTTATTTATGAGTGGACCTTCGCCTGATTTTGGCTGGACTTTTTACGCGCCGTTATCGACGACTTATGGGCCGCAATCAACGGACTTTTTTATTTTTTCTATTCATATGATGGGTGCGTCTTCTATTCTGGCATCATTAAATATTGTAGTGACTATTTTTAATATGCGTGCGCCAGGTATGCATTTTATGAAAATGCCTTTGTTTGTGTGGGCATGGTTGTCAACGGGATTCTTATTACTTGCTGTCATGCCTGTGCTTGCAGGATGTGTCACTATGATGTTGATGGACAGACATTTTCATACTAGTTTTTTTAATGCCGCGGGTGGCGGCGATCCTGTGTTGTTTCAACATGTTTTTTGGTTTTTTGGTCATCCAGAAGTGTATATTTTAATTTTACCTGGATTTGGCATTATTTCAGAAGTGATTCCTGCATTTTCACGTAAAAAATTATTTGGTTATGCCGCGATGGTATATGCAACAGCAGGGATTGCCATTGTTGGATTCGTAGTGTGGATGCACCATATGTTTACGACAGGCGCACCTTATTTTGCGCAACTTTATTTTATGTATGCGACTATGTTAGTTGCAGTGCCGACGGGAATAAAAGTATTTAATTGGTTAGCGACCATATTTAAAGGTTCCATCACTTTTGAAACACCTATGCTATTTGCGCTTGGATTTTTAGTCATGTTTACGATTGGTGGATTATCCGGTGTAATGCTTTCGTTAGTGCCAGCAGATTATCAATATCGTGGCAGTTATTTTGTAGTAGCGCATTTTCATTATGTGTTAGTTACAGGGTCTTTATTCACTATTTTTGCAGGGGTTTATTATTGGTTGCCAAAGTGGACAGGACGTATGTACAGTGAAACATTAGGGCAGTTTCATTTTTGGTTATCTGTGATTGGTATGAATTTAACATTTTTCCCTATGCATTTTCTGGGGCTTGCAGGTATGCCGCGACGTATTCCAGATTATGCGATACAGTTTACTGACTTTAATCAGATTGCGACTATAGGTGCTTTTATTTTTGCAATTGGTCAGTTATTTTTTCTCTACGTCGTCATTCAAGCTTGTCGTCACAAAGGCAAACGCGTCGTGGAAGATAAAGTATGGGAAGGTGCGCATGGCTTGGAATGGACTTTGCCAACGCCTGTTCCTTATCACACTTTTGAAACAGCACCTGTTGTTCATTGACCCTCATGACTACAAAAAAATCGCATAAACGCCTCACTCTGATTCTAGGGTGCGGTGTTTTATTCATGTTTGGTTTTTGTTATATGTTGATTCCATTGTACGAATTGGTTTGTAAAAAAGAAGGTATTAATGGCAAAGGCGCTTCATCAGCGGCAGTCATTCAGTCAGGCATGACGGTGGATCATTCACGTGTTATCAAAGTGGATTTTTCTACCTCCTTGCATGCCAATTTAAAATTCAAATTTATACCATTGGAACGACATATTACTATTCATCCTGGCGAAACCAAGCTTATTTATTTTTATGCGGAAAACCAGACGGGGCATGAGATAACCGCACAAGCGGTGCCTAGTATTACACCTTCAGATGCAGCAAAATATCTGAAAAAAACTCAGTGTTTTTGTTTTACGCAACAATATTTTTTCAAAAAAGAAAAAGCAGATATGCCAGTATATTTTTTTATTGACCCATCAGTTCCCAAAGAGATTAAAGAAATAACGCTTTCTTATACCTTATTTGATGCCAGCGCATTTCCTAAAAAACAAGCGCGAGTGACGCAAGGGAGAATTGATTTATGATAACCAAGCATAAAGGATTTTTTGTTTTGTGTCTTATACTTGCTGTTTTATGTTGTTTTTTAGGTAAATGGCAGTTACAACGTTATGAGTTTAAAAAACGATTATTGAATAACTATACAGAGCGTTTGCATGCTGCCCCTAAAATATTTCCACAACTATTAGCCATAGAAAAAGATTTGCAATTCCAACCCATCAAAGCCCAAGGCGTTTATTTGAATGATCTTACCTTGTTTCAACAAAAACTTTCAGAGCAGGGGCAGCCTGGTTATGAAATATTGACCCCGCTTAGAATCAAGAATGAGAAAAAATTATTATTAATCGATCGTGGATGGGTTCCAGAAACGTGCCCAGTCACTATTGATACGCAGCAACAACAAATTATCACAGGCAATATTAAATTATTGAATGAGTATCAATTTATTCTTGGGAAAAATATTTTAAAATCTGAGCAAGGTGTTACAGTGATTCAGCGAGTTGATATGCGTGATATCAGTGAGTTGACGCGCCAAGAATTTTTTCCGTTTATTATAGTGCTTGATCGTCAACCACCAACAACAGTATTGCCGGAGCGGCATATGGCTTATGCGGCGCAATGGTTTTTGTTTGCGCTGATTATCATAGTTTCTTTTTATTTCTTTGCACGTGAGCGGGGCAGAGATGAACTTTAATTTTCCTAAAAAAACATTACCGACCGTCGCTTTGACATTGATATTTATTTTGCCTTTATTGTTAAGCACTATAATTTATTTTTATCGTGATCATTTTCATTTTAATCACATGAATCATGGAGCATTAGTTAATCCTTTGGTGCCCGTGGTTGGATTGGAAAACGCTAAAAAATGGCGGGTTATTTATCTCACCGGCAATGATTGTGATGCTAACTGTATGCAAAAAAGTTTTGAACTACAGCAAATTCCTAAAGTCATAGGCAAGAATTATGATCGAGTACGGGTGATGGTGATGAAAGAGAATTATTTTCATTCTGCCAATAATATATTTACATTCCATCAAAAACAAATTTATCTTGTTGATCCATTAAATAATTTATTTATGGTTTATCCCGAAAAAACTAAGCCTATGGATGTATTAGTAGATATTAAACGTGTATTAGAGGTATCCCATCTTGGGTAAAATAAACCATACGTCGTCCCGCGATTTGTCCGCGAATAGGACGTCGTCCCGCGGCTTGTCCGCGGGATCCAGGCGCCGTCCCGTGACTTGTTCACGGGATCCAGAACAAATTATTCTGGATCCCGCGGACAAGCCGCGGGACGACAGGTCTTATCTAGGAAATGATGCAAGACTGCGAGCTAAAATAAATTGTGTGAAAATATTTCCAAAAATTGCTTTCATTAGCTGTGTCATTGCATTAATCGTAATTGGTTTAGGTGCATTTACCCGCTTGATTGATGCAGGTCTTGGTTGCCCTGATTGGCCTGGATGTTACGGTCATTTAACTGTACCACACACGTATTTGGCGCAAAAATTAGTGGCATTGGAATATCCAACAACACCTTTAGTCATTTATAAAGCATGGGCAGAAATGGTGCATCGTTATGCAGTAGCAGGACTTAGTTTATTTATTTTTTCAATTATTATTATGATTATTTCTGTAAAAAAATTACGTACCCGCGTCAATATTATCTTTTCATTATTGTTATTAGCATTATTGGGTTATCAAATCATATTAGGGCAGTGGACAGTGACCTTAAAATTACAACCTGTCATTGTTACGCAACATTTAATAGGTGGTTATTTAATATTGACGACCTTGTGGCTGATTTTTTTAGCCAATCGGGCTAAACTTGGCTGGAATCCAGATAAGAAATTATTGCCATGGGCTCTAGGCGGGTTAATTTTGGTGTTTTTACAGATTATTTTAGGTGCTTGGACAAGCACGCATTATGCTTCATTAAGCTGTCCTGATTTTCCTTTTTGTGTGAATAACCAAACCATGCCAGTGTGGCACATAAAAGATTTATTAACGGTTAAAACGATTATGCATATGGCGCATCGTGTTGGCGCAATGGTTGTGACGATTTACCTTTTTTGTTTCACTATGATTGCCATAGTTCGTTTGCGGTTAAAACCATCCGTCAATAAATTATTTATTTTAATTTTATTTTTATTGATTATGCAAATTGGCTTAGGCATGAGTAATGTTTTATTTAAATTACCATTAGCGATTGCCATCAGCCACACGGTAACAGCAGTATTATTGTTTTTGGCATTAGCTACTCTGAATTTTCATTTGTTTTTTAAAAAGGTGACACATGATTCGTGATTATTTTGAATTATGTAAGCCGCGCGTGGTTATGTTAATGCTGTTGACTTCTTTGGTGGGTATGTTGCTCGCGCCTACTGAACATTTATCTTTGAATATTATATTTTTTGGCAATCTAGGGATTGCGTTAGTTGCAGGAGCTGCTGCGACTTTAAATCAAATTGCAGATCAACATCTTGATAAAATAATGGGCCGCACACAATCTAGGCCTATTGCACAAGGAAAAATTTCTACGAAAGAGAGTGTTATTTTTGCATCTATTATCGGCATTTTGGGTATCTGTATTTTAATTTTTAAAATTAATTTATTGACTGCTTTTTTGACTTTTTTATCATTGATAGGCTATGCCGTATTTTACACGCTCTATTTAAAACATGTGACGCCGCAAAATATTGTTATTGGTGGCATTGCAGGTGCTGCACCTCCTTTACTGGGTTGGACAGCGGTCACAGGGAGTATAAGTTCTTTCAGCTTGTTGCTGGTATTGATTATATATGTATGGACGCCGCCACACTTTTGGTCTTTGGCAATTTATCGTTTGGAAGATTATGCGAAAGCCAATATTCCTATGTTGCCGCACACGCACGATATTCGCTATACCAAGTTAAATATTGTGTTATATACCGTGTTATTATTGTGTGTTTCTTCTCTGCCTTATATAGTACAAATGTCTGGGAAATTGTATTTTATTGGTATTAGTTTAGCTAATATGGCTTTTCTTTTTTACGCGATTCGGTTATATTTTAGCAACAATAGAAAATATGCGATTCAAACATTTCATTTTTCGATTTATTATTTGGGCATTTTATTTACTTTATTGTTAATGGATCATCTGATATGAAAAAAATTATTTTACTAGCTGTTATCACTTTTGTTGTAGTCATGATAGTTAAAATGATTGTGCCTGCTAATATTGCAGGGCATGCTAAAATTAATGGTGCCGAATTATCTACCGCACAAGCCATTAATGATTTTAAATTAACAGATAATCAAGGTCATTCGTTTTCAAAAAAAGATTTACAAGGCCATTGGACGATGGTCTTTTTTGGATTTACTAATTGTGGGATGGTATGCCCAACCACATTGGCTGCTTTGAATCAAATGTATCAACAGCTTGCAAAAGAATTACCTAAAGATGTTTTACCTAAAGTGGTCATGATCTCAGTCGATCCTGAAAGAGATTCCGCAGCTCGTATGAATGAATATGTAAAATCATTTAATGCTAACTTTATTGGCGCACGCGGCGAACTTTCCCAAACATTAGCGATGGAAAAACAATTTCATGTTGTTGCAGCCAAAATGGATGCCGAAGGCCAAGGGAAAAATCATTACACAGTCAATCACAGTGCTGAGATCATTGTGATGAACCCAGAGGCTAAAATTCAGGCTTATTTATCCTACCCACACGATCCTCAGCGTTTAGTGAAAGATTACAAAACAATTATTGGACGTTCATGAAATATTTTATCATTTTTTTCGTATTTCTTTTTTTGCTGGGTTGTTCTCCTTCCGAGAAAACATCAGTGCAAGATATTGAACACCATACTTATTCTATGGATCAGCTACAAGGAAAGTGGGTGATTGTTAATTATTGGGCTTCTTGGTGTGGTCATTGTCAAGATGAAATTCCTGAGTTAAATCATTTTTACCAACATAATAAAGATAATAATATTATTTTTTTGAGTGTGAATTACGATCATATTGCTGTTGATGAATTAAAAAAAATGGCAACTCAATACAAAATCGAATACCCCGTCTTAGCGGATGATCCAAAAAAAATATTACCCATTGATGAAATAGAAGCTTTGCCTGTGACCTTTGTTATTAACCCTAGTGGTAAATTAGTGGGAAAAATTTCAGGAACAAATACCGAGCAGTCACTTAGCAAAATAATGAATTACTTGATGCAACAAAGTCATCCCGAGCGTAGCGAGGGATCTCCTACTTAATAAGGTTTTTCTGTTCTTAAGCAGGATCGCCCATCAATCGCTCGTGCATTGCTGGTATTGGTTACGTGCTCGAAACGCGCCATCCGTGGCGCTTCGAACTACATCCTGTAGTTCACTCGCCCTACACCATTACCAGCAACACCCGACCGCTTGATGGGCGATTTCTAGGATGATAAAAACAATGAAGGGTGAATTCCTATGAAATTCAAATTTTTCCTAATAACTCTGTTATTCATCATCAGTGGTTCTACTGGCTTTTTTTTATATATAATTACTCATCGAGATAACACCGTAGAACCCACCTACGAAAGACAAACATTCCACTACCCCGCAACATTCGTTAAACAACTCCACGGTGATCCCGAAGCAGGAAAAAAAATCTTCACCGAATATTGCTCCACTTGCCACGGTGTCCCACCCAAAATTGCTGTTCACGCACCTTCTATAGCAGATAAAAACTACTGGAATGCATTAAAAAAACTCGGACTTCCTTATTTATTAAACAACACCATCACCGGCAAAGGCGCCATGCCCGCCCGCGGTGGTTGTTTCGAATGCAGCGATGAACAATTGCGAGAGACAATTAAATACATTTTAAAAACATCATCACCATAATTTTCCTCTTCAAAAAGGCGTTGTTGCGTAATTCATTTGATTCCGTCGTCGCGGGGTCCAGTGTCATCCCGAGGCGTGTTTTTTACGCCGAGGGATCTCCTGCTTACAGGGAGATCCCTCGCTACGCTCGGGATGACATAGCATTTTCCCCTTTGAAAAAGAGGGATTTATCAACATACGTGCGCAGCGCGCTTATCATTTTAGTTTTTTACCTGGGCTTGAAATTTGTTTTTTATCTTCTGGAGTTACTGTAGATGTTGTTGCAGTACTTCCTGATGCTGCTGCTGTTGAAGTTGTTGCAGAAACCACTGGCGTAATCGCTATTTTTATCGTTGGAAGGTTGTATATGAACCGATGTTTTAACGTGTTGTGAAGTTTTTGCAGCGACCAAGGATTAGACCAAGGCATCAAGCCAAAAATCTCAATGCCGCAATCTGTGCATACACAACGACCACGCTTAAGCAACATGGGACTATGTACAAGGCCCGCTTTTTTGATTTCTTTTTCTAATGCGGGAGCATAAGGCCAAGATACACTTAGTTTGCGAAATTCATCAAAAAGTTTATTGTTAGCGATTTTATTAGTTGCGATATGCTCAGCGTCAATATAAAGTTGATTTACTTCATCGACCCATTTTTTATCTGCTGCAATCACTTTAATATAAAATTCGGCATCAATTTCACTACCTAACTTACCTTGTAATTCCAACATCCAATTGACACGTTGATAAAGGCGTTTTAATAATGCTAGCGCTCTTGCATTCACTTCTTCAATACTGTCTTTTTCAATAGGCACTCCTTCACGTGGAGATCCCATTGCTTCATAATTTTTTTCTTCGCGCCATTTAAGAAAAAGAGTTTTATTGGTAATATAATTTTTGGCGTGTTGCCAACCATAAAGCATATGTATCATTTTGATAAAATCAAGAAGACAGTTAGCTTGATCTCGATTAGGTGAAACTGGATTTTCCTGTGTTGATATTAATATTGCCGAATTAAATATAGTAGATAATGCTAGAGCAAGATTAGATTTCTCTAGCTTAACAAAATCTTTTACATAAGGATTAAGTGAAAACTTAATGAAAGGTTCATCAGGTAACTGAGGTAAAGTAATCTCATTTAACGGGTTAGAATTCATCAGAGTTTCTAAATCAGTCCAATTTCGTATGGAACCTTTTTGATAAGGCCTTTCAGGCGTGAACAAAGTAAATATAAGATTAAACATAGAGGTAGATGTAGAAGAAGGTTTTTTAATAACCGCAGTTAATGCAGTCAAATCGGGTTTATTTCTTTCTTCATAATATTGTCTACCCAGGTTTATTAATTGAGTAATATAGGATTCACTAAATAATCTACCAATATATTTTCCATATTTATTCATTAAATGAATAAGCTTTCCATTAGGTTCTAAAATGGTTTGTTGATATATTGCTGCAAGTAAAACTTTAACCGGTTCTCTAATTGGATTTGTGTTAATTTCAAGATCTTCTTCATCAAACAGAGTGACTGGACGAAAACCTGTTACGCGGGAAGAAACAGCGATATCAGCCCATTTATCAATGAGTAATTGGGCAATTTCAGCTCTTTCTCGTTCTGTTGTTTTGACTTCATTGGGTAGATATTTTTTTACCGCGGCCTCTAAAGGGCAACATATTGATGATTCTCCATAGGGATCGCTTTCACCTTGAGTCGAGGCACCAGCTTGAATCAAGGCAACAGCAAGTTCCTTGCTGTTCTTGATTGCCCAAGATAAAGGAGTGTAAAGATGATAACCATCATGAAAAAAATCGTTACTCCACAATGCGTTAGAAGCAGTTGCTGGTAATAATGATTGCACTGCAATGGGTAAATCTTTTAATTTGACTGGCATATCCAACTCCAACTCGTTTTATCGTGTGTGTGATCTTGATATTTACCACCATTATAGCACACTAGAATACAGTTTTAATCTAATCGCATCTTATTGATTTTCAATAGTAAATTTATGTAATTTCAGCGAGATTATGTAGTGTGTTCTGGTTTTGTTAAAATTTCATGGAAAAGCGAATAGGTGTTGTTACATAAATATTTAAACGTCTCTCAAGCTTTTGCGTGCAGCTGTGTCATCCCGAGCGCAGCGAGGGATCTCCCTGTAAGCAGGAGATCCTTCGCCGCAAAAGACGCGGCTCAGGATGACACAGAATTTTTCCCCTTTGAGAAAAGGGAAATTTATCAACACGCGCGTAGTGCGTACCTTATCTATTAATTTCTTCTTTCTTCGCCCAATTAATCAACCCACCTACCAGTAACATATCAATTTGTCTAGCCGAAAACTTATGCTGCAATTTTATAACGATATTTTTATCTTTCACCCGCGCAGTTATTTCATTCCCTTGTCGAATCGCATTTGCGACATGATCAATCACAATGACATCACTCAAATTTAATTTATTATAATCATCTGGATTCACAAAAGTAAGCGGCACGATACCGAAGTTCACTAAATTCTGCCAATGAATACGTGCAAAACTTTTGGCAATGACCAGATGTAATCCTAAATAACGCGGCGCTAATGCAGCATGTTCACGACTGGATCCTTGTCCATAATTATCGCCAGCGATAATGGCATGACCGCCTGAAGAATGTAATTCTTGTGCGCGTTTCGCGTAAGATTTGTCAATCACATCAAATGCAAATTCGCTAATTTTAGGAATATTGCTGCGATACGGTAAAACTCGCGCTCCTGCAGGCATAATTTCATCCGTAGATATATTGTCACCGACTTTTAACATAACAGGTAGTTGAAAATCTTCTGGTAGTGGATGTAATTTGGGTAATGAAGCAATGTTTGGGCCTTTCACTAATTTTATCTTTCGTGATTCTTCTAATGATAGTGGTGCTTGTAACATAGAGCGATTGATGATGCGTTTTTTCGGCATTTTTATTTTTGGATAAGGTATATTCAATGTACGCGGATCTGTAATTACTCCTTTTAGTGCGGAAGCCGCAGCTGTTTCTGGACTGCAAAGAAAAACACTGTCTTCTTCCGTGCCTGAGCGACCAGGAAAATTTCTAGGAACAGTACGTAAACTATTGCGACCCGTGGCAGGTGCTTGACCCATACCAATACAACCATTACAACCTGCTTGATGCACACGTGCGCCCGCATGAATTAATTCGGCTAATAATCCATCGCGTGCTAATTCTTCTAATTGATTCCGTGATGTAGGATTTACATCAAATGAAACACTAGGATGCACATATTTTCCTTTTACCATATGCGCAGCAATAGCAAAATCGCGATAACCTGGATTTGCTGATGAACCTATATAGGATTGATATAATTCTCGTCCTGCAGCTTCTTTGACAGTGACCACTTTTCCTGGACTAGAAGGTAAAGCAATTAAGGGTTCCAGTTGTGATAAATCGATTTCATCTTTTAAATCATATTTTGCGCCTTTGTCTGCAATAATTTCACACCAATCGTTTTCTCGGCCTTGTCCTTGCAGAAATTTTAAAGTTTCTTGATCCGAAGGGAAAACAGTTGCCGTTGCGCCTAATTCTGCACCCATATTTGCAATCACATGTCTATCCATGGCAGAAAGATATTTTAAACCAGGGCCATAATATTCAATGATTTTATCGACACCACCTTTAACGCTATGACGACGCAGCATTTCTAAGATAATATCTTTCGCGCTGACCCAGTCAGGTAATTTTCCTTTGAGTTTTATGCCGAAAATTTTAGGCATTTTGACAAAGAGAGGATGGCCTGTCATGGCCATTGCTACTTCTAATCCACCGGCACCAATGGCTAACATTCCTAAGCAACCTGCAGCACAAGTGTGACTATCTGAGCCTAATAATGTTTTACCAGGCTTGCCAAAGAATTCCATGTGCACAGGATGACTAACACCATTGCCCGCAGCACTAAACCACACACCAAAACGTTCTGCAGCGCTGCGTAAAAATAAATGATCATCTGCGTTTTTATAATCTTCTTGAATTAAATTATGATCGACATATTGCGCAGAAAGTTCGGTTTTAACGTGATCTACACCCATGGCTTCCAACTCAAGCATTACTAAAGTGCCTGTCGCGTCTTGGCAAAGTGTTTGATCGATCTTTAATGCGATTTCTTGGCCGGCAGTCATTTCGCCGGAGATTAGATGGGATTGAATAAGTTTCTGAGCAACATTCATGGGCATGATGAGACACTCCTTTGTCTTTAATTCATGCAATTATCGTATCATATCTCTATCACTAGATCTATCTCATCATCAACTATGTTATTCTTTCTTGGGTTTGTGAGGCTGAAAGTTCGATGCAATTCTCCCTCTCCCGCCGCTGTAGCACTCAAAAAGACGATACACTTTCCAGCGGGAGAGGGTCGGGGTGAGGGCAAACGACAGCAAAGACATTTTAGTGACAGTTCCTTTCAATCCAGGTAATCTTTATATTGTTAACAATTATTGGAGATTTATATGCGTAAAATCATGATGATTGCTTTTGTAGCAGCTACTCTTTTAACGCAGCAAGTTTTTGCAGATGACATGGATTCTGTAGAAAGCAAGCCTTGTGGCGTAATAGCTAAGGCATGTTTGGCAGCAGGATATGCTAGAACAGAAGAGAAAAGTAAAAAGTTTTGGAAAGATTGTATGAAGCCTGTCATTCTAGGTAAAACAGTGCAAGGTGTCACCGTAGATGCTGCTACAGTAAAAGCATGCCAAGCCAAGAAAGTAGAACAGTTACAAAATGATTTACAAGATTTACAAAAAGCTATGTCCTCTCATTAATTGGATTTTTCCTCACCCTAACCCTCTCCCGCTGTGAAGTTTATTTTACTTCATGATGCTCAGCGGCGGGAGAGGGGACTGTTTGATGAAAGTAATGTTGATTTTTTAGCTTTGTGGAAACTCGATAAAATAAATTATTTCTTTAGCATATATATTAACTCCCCCTCTCCCGCCGCTGTTAAGCATGAAATAAAATAAACTTTACAGCGGGAGAGGGTTGGGGTGAGGGTAAATAAAGGTTATTAATATTTCGCCATCTTAGCATCAATCTCATTCGCCCAAGCAGTAATCCCACCGCGCAAATTAAACACTTTTTTGAATCCCTGACCCATCAAAAATTCCGTAGCCCTACGCGAACGACCACCCGCATGACAATGCACAACAATATGCGCTTCCGAATTTAATTCGTGTAATCTTTCCGGCAATTCCTTAAATGGAATTAAATGCCCTTGCAAATTACAAATCGCAAACTCATCAGGATTTCTCACATCCAAAATAAAAACATCTGCTTTCGCATTTCGTAAAGCATCTAACTCTTGCACAGAAATTTCAGGGATAGTTGACATGATGCATTCCTCTAACAAATGGTATTATCAAGAATAAAAAATTTTTATAGATTATTTAGTTTCAAGAAAATTATTTTATTGAGAGGTATTATATTGATTAATTAATAGGTTAGCAATCATAAATGAATTTTCAGCTAACTTGTGATCTTTATTATTTCATAATATTTTTTATATATTTCAACAAGATATATCTTTATAGGCTAATTTTTTATCATAGCCCAATTTAGTTGTATAATGAGGTATGGACAACCTGCTTTTTAAAATGAAGGAGGTGTCATGAAAATCAGTTATCGTAAAAATAATGCAATACAAGATACTGTGATGAATTTGACAGGCGGGTATCTTAGTACAGATGAATTAATACAAAAAGTAACATGCTGTCTTCACGACAACCAAACTATTCACACACTTAGCATTGAGAATTTTGATCTTTACGAAAAAGGTGCAGATGCATTGTTGCACGCTATTTTGCATCACAAAACACTTAAAAATTTATCGTTAATTAACGTGCGTATATGCTCCTATCCTGCTTGTAGCAAAGATGAGGATTTTTTCCCGCAGGATTTAGACAGAGCCGTAGAGCATTTAGAAATGATTTTACGCGATGGCAAGTTAGAAAATATTATGATAAAAAATCTAGCTTTTCATGATAGCACGCAACGTAGTTTTGAACATTTCGATATGGTAGATCCAACGGTCATGCGTGATATCTTGACTCAGGAAAAAGAACCCGTTTATTTAAAAGAACTGCTTAATTCCTTAACCCAAAATTCACATCTTCGTAAACTATCATTGACGACTGCTGATCTGGATGTCAGTAAGCAAGTCAACCTATTGAGAAAACATATCAGAAAACTCCACCGCTTGGCGCATTAGTAATAACATAGCTAATAGATTTAAAATCAGTCAGTATTACTATTAGAAGTGCCAATAATGATCAAATAGTAGTATATTAAAAAAATTATCCCTGCCAAAATAAAATCGATTTATTTTTAGTAGGGATAAAATAAAAATTTAGTTAGTTTAATTCATCTAAGATAAATTTTTTGATTTCATTATAATTATTGAAAATATAATCCGCATGAGTCAAAGCTGATTTATCATGCGTGGTAGTGATGGCAATCACATGCATATTGGCAGCTTTCGCTGCGTTAACGCCATTTCTAGAGTCTTCGATCACCAAACAATTTTCAGGCGGAACTTTTAAAAAGTTGGCTGTTTTAAGATAACCTTCGGGAGAAGGTTTTCCTAGTGTCACATCTTCAATGGCAGTGATTAATTTAAAATATTTTTTCAAATCACCATTGCAAATTTTTCCAAGAACTAAATCAATTTCTTGATGAGAAGATGAGCTGCAAATCGCAAAATGTGAAAGCATTTTAGACATAGCATGAATAAACTCAGGCATGCCTGAGAATGAATCTAAGGTATTGTGTGATTTGATAAGATCAAGATAGATTTGGATTTTTTTATTGACAAATTGGTTAATTTCTTCAGGGGAAAAGTGCAAACCTTTTTCTTTAAAAAGTACTGGAAAAGAGTCTATATCAGGTATACCAACACATTTGTGAATATAATCCTGATTGAATGTTAAATTGAAGCCCAATTCATTAAATACTTTATTACAAGATTCAAAATGCAATAATTCACTATCAAACAAAACACCGTCGAAATCGAAAATAATTGCCTGTATTTTGTGCAAAAGAGTGCTGTTCATGAGATATGACCTTTCAAACCTCTATAATATACAGTATTATACTGCAAATTTTCTTATTTGAGAAAACATGATTTAAGAAAGTATTTTTTCCCTTTGAAAAATGCGTTGTTGCATAAATATTTGAGTGCTTCTCAAGCCGGTGAGACTGGATATTAATGGCGGAGTCGCGAGTGGATTACAGGATGTAATCCGAAGCGCCATGGATGGCGCGATTCGAGCGCGTAGCCATTAATATCCAGGATCACGCAAAGGCTTGAGAAGCACTCAAATATTTATGCAACAACACCTTTGAAAAGGGAGATTTTAATACCACCTATGTCCGCTGAGAAATCGGATGTTTGAGTCATCACGGCAAAGAGAGTGTTCTAACATGATTTCCACAAATCAATTAAGCATGACATACGGTCAGAAATTATTATTTTATGACGTATCTTTTATACTTAACGGACAAACACATTATGCATTAGTTGGCGCAAACGGTGCTGGTAAATCTACTTTACTTAAATTAATTACGGGAGAGGAAGAACCTATTGCAGGAACAGTTTCTATTCCAAAAGACGCAAGTATAGGTTGGCTTAAACAAGATCAGTTTCGCTATGAAAATACTATTATTACCGATATCGTGATACAAGGAAAACAAAAACTCTGGCAAGCCCTAACAGAGAAACAACAATTATTAGAATCACACGAATGGAATGATGAAATTGTCAATCGTCTTAGCAAGTTAGAAGACACAATTGCACACTATGATGGTTATACTGCACAATCATTTGCAGAAAAATTACTAACCGGATTAGGCATACATTCTGATTATCATTTAAAACCGTTAAGTGCACTATCAGGCGGTTATAAATTACGAGTACTACTTGCGCAAGCACTGTTTCAAAATCCAGATATATTATTATTAGATGAACCTACAAACCATCTTGATATTATTTCCATTCACTGGCTAGAAAAATATTTGAAAAATGAATTTCGTGGTTTAGTAGTTTTTATCTCACACGATGTTGCATTTATTGATCGTCTTGCTGATCATATTTTAGATATTGATTATGGTGAAATTCGTCAATATAGCGGCAACTACGCCAAATTCTTAGACGAGAAAAAGATTATTGAAGAACAGAAATTGCATTTATTAAAAAATCTAGAACAAAAGATCGCGGACATGCAACGCTTTGTTGATCGCTTTGGTGCAAGTGCGACTCGTGCAAAACAAGCTCAATCACGCGCCAAAATGATTGATAAAATTGAATTACCCGAAATTAAGCAGAGTTCTAGAGTATCACCTATATTCAATTTTAGACCAGAAAGTGTAGCGGGTAAAATCATATTACGAGTTAAAAATTTAGGAAAAGCATTTCAAGAAAAGAAACTTTTTAAAAACCTTAATTTCGAAATTAACCGAGGTGAAAAAGTAGCAATCATAGGCGAAAATGGCGTGGGTAAATCCACGCTAATAAAAATCTTATTAGGAAATATTGCTACAGATGAAGGTGTATATGAGTGGGGTGGGCAAACCAGCATCAGTTATTTTTCTCAAGATCATCATGATTTATTAAATGAAAGTATGACGGTTTTAGAATGGTTAATTTCGCATGTCATTAATAAAAATGAACAAACTATCAGAAAGGCATTAGGACAAGTTTTATTTACTAAAGACGAAGTAGAAAAAAACATTTTATCAATTAGCGGTGGTGAAGCCGCACGTTTATTGCTAGCAAAAATTATTTTAGAATCATCCAATGTATTAGTACTGGATGAACCCACTAACCATTTGGATCTTGAATCGACGACTGCTTTGGCAGAAGCATTGAAAAATTATACGGGCACATTACTATTCGTGAGCCACGATAGACATTTCATTAGTAAAATTGCCGATCGTGTGTTGTTTATTACACACGATAAAGGTTTACAAGATTACAAGGGTGATTTCGCCGAATTTGAAAAATTAAATGATCTTTAATTTCTCTTTTTAAAAAAAGCGTTGTTGCATAAATATTTAAACGCCTCTCAAGCCGGTGAGACTGGATACACATAGCGTAGTCGCGAGTGGATTACAGGATGTAATCCGAAGCGCCATGGATGGCGCGATTCGAGCGCGTAGCTATGAGTATCCAGGGTCACGCAAAGGCTTGAGGGGCGTTTAAATATTTATGCAACAACACCTTATTTAATGTGCTCTAACACGTAATAATATCTTTTTTCAAAAGAAAATAGCTATATGCAACCACTAATACCTGCGAAACCGCAATCCACACAAAAAACCCCGTGTAATTCAACAACCACTGCATATACCCACTGATTGCCCCCGCACCCGACATGCCTAATCCTAATATCGCAGTACCTACCGCATATAACGACATCGCATGTTGACCCTTACCAAAATGCTGAAAAATAAATAACATATAAGCCGAATTACTCATGCCATAAAGAAATTGTGCTATAAATATAACACATGCCATGATAAAAAATGAATGATACAAAGTCATACTAAGCCCAATATAAGAAAGATTGACAATCAGTGACAAAATAGCACAAGCAATAACATACGTAGAAAAACGCATATTATTTAATAAAACCCCCGATAAAAGCGCCCCACATAAAAATCCACCCACGCCAACTTCACCCAGCAAAATACTGACAGATCCCGTTGTAAAATTTAATCCACCATGTTCTTTTATATCCATTAAAAACAATGGCACAATTTTCATTAATTGATTCTCAGAAAGTAAAAATATCAGTGTAAAAATAGATAGATGCAATACATGAGGCAATTGTAAAAAATTCAAATACACTTCTTTATAATGCAACAATGAAATTTTTCTATTTGTATTGAGATGGTTAGTATCTTCTTTAGGAACAATATAATAATGATAATAACTCATTAATAATAAAAACAAAGCTAAAACAATCAACGCTAATTGCCAACTTTTGTAAATACCTAACGAGTTAAAAAACAAACTGGTAAAACCAATTAATCCGCCTTGCGCAGCTAATTTCCCTGATTGATATGCAAATGTGCCAAAACCAACATATTTTGCTTGAGATTTTCTATCCAATAGCGTCAGATAAATACCGTCTGCATTAATATCATAAATAGAAGAACAAAATGCGATAATAAAAAATAGAATTAAACACAGATAAAAATTAGATTTAAGGAAAAATGCCAGTAATAAAATCAAAACACTAGTTGCACAAGGCATTAACAATACAAATTGTCGTTTAGTCATCAATTGAGCTAATAAAGGTGCGAAGAACGGTTTTAGAAACCAGGGCAGAGTAAATAAACTAGTGTAAAACGCAATAGCAGTATTGCTCCAACCAAAGTTTTTAAACAATACCACCGATACTGTGGTTACAAATGCAAAAGGTAGCCCTTCTACAAAAAACAGGCTGAAAATCCAGCGAAAAATCGTCCGCAACTACAGCTCCTTACTCAAAATCATGAATACATTTCATCCAGTAATCCGACTTGTTCCTGCAAATCCCGCATCAACTGTTGCCAATAATGCATGGTATTAAACCAAGGAAAGTTCAGAGGAAATGCAGGGTCCTCCCAGCGTTGTGCAAGCCATGCAGCATAGCGAATCATTCTTAATGCTCGCAAAGATTCTGCTAATTTTAATTCATGCCAATTAAAATCACAAAACTCTTGATATCCACACAAAATCCGATTTAACTGAATCGTCATCTGTTCATTATCGCCCGACAACATCATCCAGAGATCTTGCATAGCAGGCCCAGAAAGACAATCATCTAAATCAACAATCCAAGGCCCATTATCATTCCATAAAATATTACCTGGATGAAAATCACCATGCAAACGAATCGATTTAATTTCTCCCACATTTTGAAAAGTTTGTTGAATTTTCTCAAAGACGATTTTCATTAATGCAGAAAAATTATTTAATAGAGAATCAGGAATAAAATTATTTTCAATTAAAAATCGATAAGAATTTTCACCAAATGTTTTTAATGATAGTGTTTGTCTATGTTGAAAAGAAGAGAGAGAACCAATGGCATGAATTCTTCCTATAAATCGACCCATCCATTCAAGCTGTTCTAAATTATCTAATTCCAAGGCACGCCCACTTTGTCGGGTAAAAAGTGCTAAGCGAAAATCTTGGTAATGATGTAAAGTACTGCCAGAATTTAAAATAATGGGCGGAACAACAGGAATTTCACGCTCAGACAACTCTAAGGCAAATTGATGTTCCTCTAGAATTGCATCATCTGACCATCGATGTGGACGGTAAAATTTTGCAATAAGTGGAGCACTATCCTCGATTCCAACTTGATATACACGGTTTTCATAACTATTTAGTGCAAATAAACTGCCATTACATCTGAAACCAGCATCATCAATGGCATCAAGAATTAATTGGGGATCTAGGGTGCTGTAAGGAGTACTGTTACTTTGGCTCATAATAGTATGCCCCTGCAATGAATAGTTGCCCACAGCTTACAATAAAATCGTCTAAACCGCTATCCAAGTCGTTCTGCGACTTTAGTTGTCATCCAGAGCCGTGCTTTTTGCGGCGAAGGATCTCCTGCTTACGGGGAGATCCCTCGCTACGCTCGGGATGACATGCACTGCAAAATGTCCTCCCGTGGCTTGTCTTATCTGTTTTTGGATTCGTATTGGCACCAAAAATCTCCGTAACATCTTCCTCACTTCAAATACCCAGGAGATTTCGTTAGAAAATCTTAAGAGCGCCTTTATAACTTACTCTTGACAAATATATAATAATGTATTAATGTATTAATACATTATTAGATAAGAGTATATAAGTTTATGAAAAATAAGAAAATTAAACAAAAGAACTCAGAGAACGGTCTCTACGAAGCCATGGGTAAGTTGAGAACAACGGAGGAAGCACGCAAGTTTCTTCAAGATTTATGCACACCTGCGGAATTACAAGCTATGGCAGATCGGTGGCGTATTGTCCCTTTGATTAAAGCAGGTGTTCCATATCGGCAAATTTACGAAGAAACAGGTGTGAGTGTTACCACCATAGGACGAGTCGCAAGATTTATCGAAGCAGGTACTGGCGGCTATAATTTAATTTATGCAAGAGTAGAAGACAATGATGAGCGCTAATAGATTACGTATTTGTTTACAAAAAAAATGGCCGTCTACAAAATGATTCAATTGATCTTTTTAAAAAAATGCGGTTTAAAAATTCGACCCGATAAAAATTCTCTTTTATGTCATGTAGAAAATTTACCTATTGATTTATTATTTGTGCGTGATGATGATATTCCGACATTGGTGATGGATAATGTTTGTGATCTAGGTATTGTAGGTGAAAATGTTTCACTTGAAAAAAAATTAGAATATACCAACAATGGCAATAATAAAGAATTTGAGATATCTAGACCGTTATCTTTTGGCCGCTGCCGTCTTTCCATAGCACTACCAAAAGAAAAATCATTTAATAGCCCCCAATGTCTGGAGAATTTACGCATCGCAACGAGTTATCCCAACATTGTAAAACAATATTTAGAAAAGAATACGATTACAGCAAAAATTATTCCAATTTCAGGTTCAGTAGAAATTGCGCCACGACTCGAAATTGCTGATGCAATTTGTGATATTGTTTCTACAGGTAGAACATTAGCGGAAAATAATTTAAAAGAAGTTGATCAAGTTATGCAGAGTCAAGCTAATTTGATTAAATCACCCCAGGAATTCAGTGTAGAAAAAACAAGAAATATATGTTTTATTGCAACAACGCATAGAAAGTGTATTAAGAGCACAAGAAAATAAATATATTATGTTTCATATTCCTAAAAAATCATTGCTAGAAATAAAAAATTTACTACCAGGATGCGAAACACCATCAATTATGTCCCTCGAAGGATGTAGTGATAAAGTTGCTGTACACGTTGTGTCACACGAAACCGTATTCTGGAAAATATTAGAAGGTTTAAAACAAATAGGTGCGAGTTCAATTCTTGTATTACCGATAGAAAAAATGTTGGATTAGCATGAGCATTATTTGGTTCCTGCCAGGCGTCGTCCCGCGGCTTGTCCGCGGGATCCAGTATTTTAGGGATCTCTAAATTAACAAAGAGGCTTTATTTATGAAATATGTAGTTTGGAATACATTAAGCAACAACGAAAAAACAGCCATACTAAAAAGACCCATATCAGAAAAAAACGCTATGATAGACAAAAAAGTAATAGATATAATAAAAACAGTAAAATCAAAAGGTGACAAAGCCATATATGATTACACTAAAGAATTTGATAATGTTAATTTAACTTCACTACAGGTATCAGTAGAGGAATATAATTTTGCAGAGAAATCTTTATCAGAAAAAGAAAAAACAGCCATCATCTTTGCAAAAGAACAAATTGAAAGAAATCATCAAAACCAATTTCCAGTCAATAAAAAAATTGAGACTTGTCCTGGCGTGTATTGCGAACGTCAAAGCAGAGCGATAGAAAAAGTAGGGCTCTATGTTCCAGGTGGTACAGCACCCTTAGTTTCTAGTGTACTTATGCAAGCAGTGCCAGCAAGGATAGCGCAATCGCCACTACGAATTTTATGCACACCCCCTGATCGACAAGGCAAGATCGATCCACGTCTAATATTTGCCGCAAAAATTTGTGAAATCACTAAAATATATAAAATAGGTGGTGCTCAAGCTATTGCTGTTATGGCTTATGGAACAGAAACAATTCCTAAAGTAGATAAAATTTTTGGACCTGGTAATCCATGGGTTACACAAGCCAAATTAAATGTTGCCAGAGACCCACAGGGTGCAAGCATAGATATGCCAGCAGGTCCGTCAGAGGTATTAGTAATAGCAGATGAGATGGCAAATCCTGCTTATGTTGCAGCAGATTTATTATCGCAAGCGGAGCATGGTTGCGATTCTCAAGTCATATTGATTACACTTACAGATAATATGGCACAGAAAATTGGCAAAGAAATTGAAGCGCAGTTAAGTAACCTAACTCGAAAATTTATTGCAGAACTTGCACTTAAAAATAGTTTATTGATAACAGCTAATGATCTTGAAGAAGCAATCAATATAAGTAATCAATATGCGCCAGAGCACTTAATTTTACAAGTGGATAATCCTGAACGATATGTTGCCAGCATAAAGAATGCTGGAGCAGTTTTTTTAGGTCCATGGTCACCTGAAACAGTAGGGGATTATGTCACAGGATCCAATCACGTATTACCTACTAGTGGATATGCTAGAAGTTATAGCGGTCTTTCGGTAATGGATTTTATGAAATTTATTTCTATTCAACAAGTTTCTAAAGAGGGATTAAAGCGAATCGCGCCTTACGCCGAGACACTTGCAGAAATTGAAGGATTGGACGCACATAAAAATGCAGTTACATTAAGAATCAGCGAGGAAATATATGAGTGTGATAGAGTTAATTCGTGAAGATTTAAGAAAATTTAATCCTTATAGTTCTGCACGTGATGAGGCAAAACAAGGGAAAATATGGTTAAACGCTAATGAATCACCTTTTGTGCGCCAAACTAAAGAAGGTGTTTCTATTAATCGTTATCCAGAAAAACAACCAAGCTATTTATTAAAAAAAATATCAAAATATTTTGGTGTGGATCAAGATCAGATCATGATCTCGAGAGGCAGTGATGAAGGCATAGATTTGCTAACCCGACTTTTTTGTCGAGCAGAAAAAGACAAAATTATGATTTGTCCACCAACATTTGGTATGTATTCTGTGTGTGCACAGTTACAAGGTGCTGATATCATTTCCGTACCACTGAAAAAAGAAGATAATTTCAACCTCGATTTAGATGTTATGATGGCAAGTTGGACGCCAGAAGTTAAAATTATATTCTTATGTTCGCCCAATAATCCTACAGGCAATGTAATTAAAGAAAATGATGTTTTATTTTTATGTGAAACATTATCGAAGAAAGCAATTATTGTGGTCGATGAAGCATACATCGAATTTTCATCAACTGAAAGTTTGAGTCAATACATTAATAAATTTTCTAATCTTGTTATCTTGCGAACATTCTCTAAAGCCTACGGATTAGCAGGTAGTCGCAGTGGTCTTTTGTTTGCTCAAGCGGAATTAATTCGTTGGTTAAAAAGCATAATGGCACCTTATCCATTACCTATTCAGACGGTAAAAATGTTAGAAGATGTCCTAAATGATAATGCCATCGCTGATATAAAAAAACAAATCACGGTTATTAAAAACGAAAGAGAAAAACTCATAAAAGAGTTAGGTAAGATAAAAATCATCGAAAAAATATGGCCAACTGAAACAAATTATGTTTTAACAAAAACTAGAGATTCAAAACGAATAATGGATATTTGCAATGAAAATGGCATTGTATTGCGGAATATGAATGATAAGCCTGGGTTGAATAATTGCATTCGTATTAGTATAGGATTACCCGAGGAAAATAATATGTTGATTGATTTGCTAAAGAGGATTGTTTTATGAGTTCTACTAAAAAGTTTTTGTTCATAGATCGCGATGGCACTTTAATTGAAGAGCCGGAAGATAAACAAATCGATAGCTTAGATAAATTAACATTGATAAAAAATGTTATTCCTGCATTGCTCCAACTAAAACAAGCGGGATATCATTTTGTAATGGTTAGCAATCAGGATGGATTAGGCACAGAAAGTTTTCCCATCGAAAATTTTGAAATAGCACAGAGAAAATTATTAGAAATCTTAATTTCTCAAGGTATAAATTTTGATGATATTCTCATTTGCCCGCATAAACCAGAAGAAAACTGCGAATGTCGCAAACCCAAATTAGGATGTGTTATGCGTTATATGCGCGAAAGAAAATTTGACCTGGAATATTCGTACGTCATAGGCGATCGTAAAACAGATGTACAGCTAGCGAAAAACATGGGAATCAAAGGCATACAAATAGCCACCAGTGATTTTCCAGATTGGAATGCCGTTGCTAATTTTATATTAAAAAATAGCAGAACAGCAAAAGTTTCCCGAAAAACAAAAGAAACTGAAATAATAGCAGATATTGATTTAGATAAGACAGATAATATTGCAATTTCGACAGGGATAGGGTTTTTTGATCATATGTTAGAGCAATTGGCTAAGCATGGCGGATTTAATTTATCCCTATCAGTCAAAGGAGATTTGGAAATTGATGACCACCACACGGTAGAAGATGCGGCTATTGTCATCGGTGAAGCTATGCGTAAAGCATTAGGTAATAAATTTGGCATTGGCCGTTATGGATTTTTATTGCCTATGGATGAAGCACAAACAAAAGTTGCTTTAGATTTAAGCGGTAGAGCTTATACCGTATTTTCGGGTAATTTCAATCGAGAACGTGTTGGAGAGCTCTCAACAGAATTAGTGCCTCATTTTTTTCGCTCATTTGCGGATGCGTTACAAGCCACATTACACATTGAAGTGATAGGTGATAACACACACCATATGATTGAATCTATTTTCAAAGGGGTAGGGCGTACTTTACGCCAAGCGATTCAACAATCTGGATTTGAATTACCTAGCACCAAAGGAGTATTATGATTGCTATTATTGACGGTTGTGGCGCAAATATTGCATCTATTCAATTTGCATTAGAACGTCTTGGGCAGCAATCAGTGTTGACGTCAGAAATTGATGTTATAAAAAAAGCATCGCATGTGATTTTGCCAGGCGTTGGCGCTGCCAAGTATGCTATGGAAAAACTACGTCAAAAAAAACTTGTTGATGTTATTAAAGCAGTTAAGCAACCTATTTTAGGTATCTGTTTAGGCATGCAATTATTTTTTAAAAAATCCGAAGAAGGTGATGTTGATTGTTTAGACATTTTTTCAGGAGAAGTAGTTAAATTATCGTCTTCAAACAAAATTACGATACCACATATGGGATGGAACCAGTTACAATTAAAAAATAAAAAATCATTTTTGCTAAAAAAATATTGAAAATAAATCACATGTCTATTTTGTACATAGTTATGCAGTGCCAGTTTGTGGTAATACACTTGCAACTTCTAATCATGGCGTAGATTTTTCGGCAATTGTACAGAAAGATAATTTTTTTGGTGTGCAATTTCACCCCGAGCGTTCTGGAAAAGTGGGTGAAGTCATTTTAGAAAACTTTTTGAGAATATAACAATGCAAATTTATCCGGCAATTGATTTAAAATCAGGGCAATGTGTCAGGTTATATAAAGGCGACTATGACCAAATGACAGTATATGAAAAAAATCCTGTCAATTTAGCAAAATCATTTAAGCAACAAAACGCTGATATGCTACATGTTGTTGATTTAGATGGTGCTAAAACAGGCGAATCAATAAATGCTGATATTATTTTAAAAATATATCAAGAAACAGGATTAAAAATCCAAACGGGTGGTGGCATACGTACACGTGAGAAAGTGAGTAAGCTATTATCACAAGGAATAGCAAGAGTTATCATTGGTAGTATTGCGATATCCCAACCGGGTGAAGTTTTATCCTGGTTAGAGGAATTTGGTTCTGAAAAAATAGTACTTGCGCTCGATATACGCTGGAACAAGGCTAATGAACCCGTATTAGCGCAACAAGGTTGGGTCAATACATCCGATAAAACTCTTTGGGAATTGCTTGATTATTATCAAAAAGGCTCAATAAAACACGTTTTATGCACAGATATAGCGCGTGATGGGACTTTGTCAGGCCCCAATTTTGCATTATACCAAGAATGCATGATGCGTTATCCCACAATACAATTCCAAGCATCCGGTGGCATAAGTTCGTTACGAGACATTCAACGACTAAAGCAAACAGCTATTGCGGGTGTCATTATTGGCAAGGCATTATATGAAAATATATTTTCATTGCAAGAGGTCATGTCATGTTAGCAAAACGCATTATTCCATGTCTGGATGTTAAAGATGGTAACGTTGTCAAAGGTGTACAATTTAAAAATCATAAAATTGTCGGCGATATTATTGAACTCGCACAAAAATATTGTGAACAAGGCGCTGATGAACTCGTCTTCTACGATATTACTGCTAGTTGTGATGATAGAAGCGTCAGTCGCGAATGGGTCAAGAAAATTGCAAAACAAATCAATATTCCATTCTGTGTTGCGGGTGGCATCAAATCTTTAACAGATGCGGAAGAGATTTTACACTCCGGGGCAGATAAAATATCAATTAACAGCCCAGCATTACAAAATCCCGAATTAATTAATCAACTTTCTGATCGTTATGGCAAACAATGTATTGTTATTGGTATTGACAGCTTAAAAATAAATAATGATTATTATGTGTATCAATACACTGGCGATCCAAAAAAATCAAAAAATACTACATTATTAACAAGCGAATGGATTAAAGAAGTAGAAGCACGAGGTGCGGGTGAAATGGTATTAAATTGTATGAACCAAGATGGTATGCGTGCAGGATATGATATCACCCAATTAAACATGATGCGCTCTATGACGCGTTTACCATTAATTGCATCAGGCGGCGCTGGAAAATCCGAGGATTTTTTCAATGTATTTACAGACAGCCATGTTGACGGTGCACTTGCGGCCAGTGTATTTCACAGTGGCGCTTTACTTATTAATGATTTAAAAAATTATTTATTTACAAAAAATATATCAATTCGGATGGCTTAACGTCATCCTGAGACTATGTTCTACAAATAGAACGTCGTCGCGGGATCCAGTGCATACTTGTGTCATCCCGAGCGTAGCGAGGGATCTCCCTGTAAGCAGGAGATCCCTCGGTGTGAAAAGCACACCTCGGGATGACACTCGATTCTGCGATCCAGGCGTCATCCCGCGGCTTGTCCGCGGGATCCAGGTTACTTGAATAGCAACCTAAATATTATTAACAAGGAACACACATCATGTTAGACATAACCCAATTAAACTGGCAAAAAATGCAAAACCAACTTCCTGCCATTGTCCAAGATGCCAATACAGGCAAAGTCCTCATGTTGGGCTATATGAACCAAGAAGCTTTGCAAAAAACCATCGCCACAAAAAAAGTCACATTTTTCAGTCGTTCTAAGAACCAACTTTGGACTAAAGGTGAAACCTCGGGAAACATCTTAGAATTAGTAGATATCGTTTCTGATTGTGATCAAGACGCGTTGTTAGTCATAGCTATTCCCTCTGGTCCTACTTGCCATACAGGAGAGATCAGCTGTTTTAAATCTAATGCTGTATTTTCGTGGAATATTATTTCATATTTAGAAGAAATAATTAAATCAAGACAAAATAATATTACAGAATGCAGTTATACCTCTTCTCTTTTTAATGCAGGCAAAAGCCGAATTGCACAAAAAGTAGGAGAAGAAGGCGTAGAAGTCGCACTCGCTGCCATAGATCAAGACAATGAAACACTATGCTCCGAAGTCGCTGATTTATTATTCCATGTTTTAGTTTTGCTACGAGCACGCCAACTGGATTTCACGAAAGTGAGCGATGTTTTAATTTCACGTATAAAAAAATAGCATTGGTTTGATTCTCTTACCTAAGCAGGAGATTCCCGCTAAAAGCATGCGGGAATGACGAGAAGTGCCTCGCAGGGGCGCGAGTAAAAAATATCATCTCTTCTCCGGCCCCTGCCGGGTCAGCATCGTCATCCCCGCATGCTTTTAGCGGGGATCTCCTGCTTAGCAAAGCTAATACATTGTTTTATAACAAAAATCTCCAATTTTTTTAAATTTATGTTAGAATAAGATAATATAAGGAGGACTGTATGCTACCCGCCATCCCCATTGCTGTTATCGCAAAAGGCATAGCAATGATTGGATCAAGTATTCTGAAAAATTTCCTAGAAAGTCAGGCAGAGCATTTCATTTCTAAAGTAACAGAAATCTTAAAAGAAATGCAAAATAATCCAGGAGACAAAAGACAACTATTTGGCCTAGTTCAATTAGTCTGCGCTAATGCAGATAAAACCATGTCACAACCCGAACAAATGTCCGCGGTCTTTAAGCAAATTGCCAATGAATTAAAAGAAACAGGAACCATCAATGATCCAGTAGAAAGAAAAATACTAGCTTCTCTCTCTAACATAATCGAAAAACTCAAAAAATCACCTGCACTAGATTCAGAAACAAAACAAACACTTAATGAAATTACAGATAAATTGGATAAATTATTAAATGCTCCAAAAGTTAACCCAACACGAGGTTTATCCTGTTAATTATTGCTGTTTTTCGAAATTTCATCTACAATTGCCATTATTAATAAATAAAGAATTTAATCTTATGTTGAAGAAATTAATTTTTGCATTATTTTTTTTTTGCGACCGTTTGTATGGCGGCGCAAAATGAATATCAATCGCATAATGGAGAAATTATGAAAGAAAATACATTAGAAATTATTATTAATAAACCTGTTGCTGAAGTTTTTGAGTTTACAACTAATCCAATAAATACACCTAGTTGGATTGATTGTATCCTGCAAGAAAAAACAAACGAATGGCCACCTCGTATTGGTACTATTTATAAAAATCATGGAAATTCTGATGATTGGTCAGTATATTCAGTCACAAAATACGAGAAATATAAAGAATTTGAATTAGTTAAAGCAGATTCATCAACTTATCATGTGAATTACTCTTATATTCCTATATCAACTAATAGCACTAAATTGATTTACCATGAATGGGTTATTCATGGAAAGTTAGAAAGTCCTTTTACTCATCAGACACTGAATCAATTAAAAAAGATTATGGAGAAAACTGATTATTCAAGCTGAAAGCTTGATTTTTTAGCCCAGGGTCTAGGCGCGTTTTTTGCGCCGTAACCCTGGGTTAAGATGCACAATAAATTTTAAGCGCTGTAAGCGCGCATATGTTCTTTTTTAATTTCATTAATAATGGAAGTAGAAAGTCTAGCCCCGACCCGCGTTACACTTTTTGCTGCGGCAAAACTGGCTAAATTACCTGCTTGTAAAAATGAAGCGCCATGAGTAATAGCAAACAAAAAAGCGCCTGCGAATATATCTCCCGCTCCTGTCGTATCAATAGCATCAGATGGATAAGCAGGTACTTCTATGAAGTGATTGCCATCAAATAAGAGAGCACCTTCTTTTCCCAGTGTAATGACAAATTGTTTTGCAATTGCTTTTAGTTTTTCTTTTGCAATATTTAATTGCTCAGTGCCACAAAAAAAATTTGCTTCGAATTCATTACAGAACAATAAATCCACTCCCGTTCCGGCCGTTTTAACAAAATCATGTCGTGATATAAAAGATGGTCTACATGTTGATAGGGTAAGTGCTACTTTAGTATCGCACTGTTTTGCTATTTTTATCGCGGTTTCAGCTGTTAATTTTGATGAAGCACTGACTGCCGATGAAAAAGCTTCAATAAAAATATAATTAGCATTTTTAATAATATCGTTTCTTAAATCTTGTGGAGAAAGATTACAGTTTGCTCCCAGAAATGAATGTAAAATCCGCTCGCCATCAGATAACACAATGATAAAACATTTTCCAGTCGCTTGCTTATAATCAAACTGTAAATCTGTTTCTATTTTCGCATCATGTAAATTGTTTTGATATAATTGTCCTACTTCATCTGCCGCTACTTTGCAGGAGTAAAATGTCTTTCCACCTAACTGACTTATAACAGCTAGTGTATTAGCACCAGAACCTCCACAAACTCTAACGGGATCAATCTTAGATAATTGTTGTAATAACGCTTGTTCTTGCTCAGCATTAATAATGGTGCCGCCATGTTCTAACGAAAATTGCCTAGACTGAGTTTCACTCAAAGCATACTGATAATCTATTAATGCTGTGCCTACCGCATAAACATCATATTTTCGCGCAACACCATTACTCATTTAGAAATCTCTAAATAAATGTGACTACCCCAGTAGCTAAGTTGTGCATAGCACCAACAATGATCACTTGATTATCATCCACTAATTTTTTGACAATAGGGCTTTTTTCAGTAATTTGTTGAATCATATTAAGTACATTTTGTTTAGCAATCATATCAACTGTTTCTGCTTTATCACAATCTAGAGATGCTGTATGCAAATCTTTTTTGACAGTGTTGACTGCTGGGGTAATTTTATTAACTAACTGGGTCAAATTACCTAGCGTGACATGACTGCATGCGCCTTTGACTGCGCCACAAGAAGTATGTCCCATCACTACAATAATATGGGCTCCCATTACTTGGGTTGCAAACTCCATACCGCCTAATTGATCATCGTTGATAACATTGCCTGCAACTCGTCCTGCAAAAATATCACCGATGCCTTGATCAAAAATCAATTCTGGTGAACCGCGCGAATCCATGCAACTTAGAATAAACGCAAAAGGATGCTGACCTTTCTTAGTTAGTTTAGCTTGCTGCAAAAAATTCCTATTTTTCATTTTTCCCGAGACAAAACGGCTATTACCTTCTTTTAAAAGATTTAATGCGATAGCAGGGGTCATTAATTTTAATTTTTCGCTAGATTGAGTATAAGTCCAGGTATCTTCGGCAAGGCAGGATTGATGGCAGAAGAAAAATAACAAAAAAGTGGTTGATAGTAGCATTAATAAGTTTTTTTTCATTTGATTTCCTTATTGAGGTAAACATAAGATTTAATTCATTGTATGCATCTTTAAAAAATAGATCAAGACAAACTAACACAATCATTACTGTCTAATTAAAGCCCGGTTTATTTATATTTGATAAAGTTTATTGCAAAAATAATTATAGGTTTCTGAAACTATTTGAATTGAAGTTTATCCAAATTATATCGATAATTATTACTATCTATTAATGAGGTAATCAAATGCTTGATCGTAACAGTAAACATCAACATAAAATGTATAAGCAGCTTATGCTTCATATGATTTGGGGGGCAATATTTATTATCGTTGCGCTTTATATTGGTATGTTAGGTTACCATGGGTTTGAGCACATGTCTTGGGCTGATGCATTCGTCAATGCTGCGATGATATTATCAGGGATGGGACCACTCACTGCTCTTGTTACCACGGGAGGTAAATTATTTGCGGGATTTTATGCATTATTTAGTGGGCTTGCTTTTATCGTTTTAGTTGGTCTGATATTTCCGCCGGTGATTCATCAATTTTTTCGAAGAATACATATTGAAAGTAGTAAAGATGTACAAGACGATTAAAGATATCGTCTTGTACTAAATATTGCGATACTATTTTTTCAGTGATGTTTTTGACGAAACATTTTTGTGTTGGATTTGTTTATGTTTAAATCCAAAATAGCAAAGTAAGGCTCCAAGAATAAAATCAATAATAGCTGTTATATAAGAAAAATTCGTATTCTTTAAAAATAACATGGTTGATTTGTCGATAAATTGGGGATAAAAAATCAGAGTAGCGCCTTTGAGAAGAGTCATCCAAGCTAAAATAGATATAATAACCCGCCAATGCCACTCCCAAATATTATGGCTCACCACCATCAAAATTCCAAGAATCAGTGTAAAAAATCCCGAAACAAACATGAGTGGTTTGTCATTCACTAAATCACTCACATAACTTGCAAATTGATGCATGTTGACCAGCATAGCAACGCCGATGATTACCAGATAAATACCAAGAACCTTGCTTAAAAATTTAGAAACATCCATTATCTGCAGCTCCATTTAAGTCAATATCTATTCATTGTATAGAAGTTATTGAATAATTCAAGAGGTAATAAAATTATTCAAAAGCTCATGCCCCTGACTCGATAATATAGATTCAGGATGAAACTGCACACCATAAACCGGAAAATCTTGATGTTGCAATGCCATGATTTCTCCATCATCGCTGGTTGCTGTCACGCGTAAACAATCGGGTAAGCGATTTTCACCAACGGCCAGCGAATGATAACGACCTACTTGTAAAGGATTTTTCAAACCTTTAAAAATATTTTTTTCATTATGTTTAATCAAAGAAGCTTTGCCATGCGTAGGATTTTTGGCATGAATAATTTCGGCCCCATATGCTTGTCCTATGGCTTGATGGCCTAGACATACACCCAAAATAGGTATTTTTCCTCCGAGTTGTCGTATAACTTCTAAAGAAATGCCTGCTTCATTTGGCGTACAAGGCCCTGGAGAAATAATAATATGAGAAGGATTTGCATTGATAATATCTCTTATAGATACTTGATCATTGCGTTTTATCTGGTGAGTCATCCCTAATTCATTGACATATCTTGCTAGGTTATAAACAAACGAATCATAGTTATCAATAATAAAAATCATGAGAGCTCCTCAACCAGCGCTCTTTTTAATGCCAATGCTTTGTGTAATGTTTCTTGATATTCTGCTGTTGGATCAGAGTCCAACACAATAGCGCCTCCCGCTTGAAACGTTACAATATTATTTTTTATTACATAGGTTCGAATAATAATAGACGTATCCATAGTACCATCAAATCCAATATAACCTATGCTACCACAATAAGGACCTCGTCTATTGGGTTCTAATTCCGCAATAATTTCCATGGTTCTAATTTTTGGCGCTCCCGTAATGGAACCACCTGGAAAAGCAGCTTTTAATAAATCTAATGCCGTATATTCTTGCTTAATCTTTGCTTGTATAATAGAAACCAGATGATGGACGGATGCAAATGTTTCTAAACCACATAGCTGAGAAACTTTCACGCTAAAAGGTTCACATATTTTCGATAAATCATTTCTCATTAAATCGACAATCATAATATTTTCAGCTTGATCTTTTTTACTATTTTTTAACTCATTTGCTAAATCATTATCTTCATCAATCGTTTTACCACGTGCCCGAGTTCCTTTAATAGGTCTTGTATCAACAACACCGTCTTTTAATAATAAAAATCTCTCGGGAGAAGAAGATACGATTGTCACATTATTAGCATTAAAATATGCTGAAAAAGGCGCGGGATTAATCATACGTAACTTACAATATAAATCAAAAGATGAAAAATCTTCTGGTAATGTTGCTATAAAACGCTGACTCAAATTTATTTCAAAAATATCGCCTTCTCTAATATAGTTTATTGCTTTTTTCACAACAGATTCGTATGAATCTTTGGAAAAATTAGAATCGATTTTAACTGGATCAATCACTCGATTATTTTTATTCGTTAAAACCTTATCTGATCTCAGTATATTAATTATTTCTTTGAGGTTTATTTCTGCATCAGGTGATAATCCACCGACTAGTATCCAAGCTCGTTTTTGCACATGATCAAAACTAATAACTAAATCATATAATCCAATAGCTAAATCATAAAATTGCATATCATCTATTTCAGGATAAGGAATATCCTCAAAATAATGACACAAATCATACGAAAAATACCCTGCGATACCACCTTGAAATGGTGGATAATTGGGATCAGGCAACCTCTTATGCTGCTTCATTAAATTATTTAAATATGCTAAGGGATCATCACAAAAAAACGATTCACCATTGGCGGTGAATAATTTATTTTTACAAGTCATTTTGAGTAGGGGTCGCAGTGCTATATAGCTATAACGATTGGTTTCCCTTGGATCAGTTTTGGCGTTAGCGCTATCTAGGAAAATCGCCCAGTCTTCACCAGAAAATTTATTAAAAATCAGTAAGGGATCGCAATATTCAATTTCTATTTGTTCGTGTATCGACATCTTGTTATTATCCATGCTAACATTACAATGTGTGCGCAATTGTATCGCATAAAACCGAGATAATGAAGCCTTAAATATGAATAAATTAGCTGAAAATATAACAAATACTTTCGGCGCAAAAGGCAAACAATGGATTGCTGATTTGCCTGATATAATCGATAAACTCACAACTCATTGGCAGTTAACCCATCTTAATCCGGTTGATAATATGAGTTTTCATTTTGTTGCTAAAGCGACATTAAATAATAATCAAGCCGTTGTATTAAAAATAAGTTGTGACGAAAAATCAATTAAAGACGAAATGCTAGCACTACAGTATTTCAATGGAACTACTTCAGTCAAGCTGATTGATTATCATGAAAAATATCACGCTTTATTATTACATCAAGCTATTCCAGGTATCACACTGAAATCATTTTATCCTGAGAAATTAGAATATGTTATAGAATGTTATGTGAATACCATGCAGAAACTCCATGAAAAACACTTGCCCAGTAGACATCCATTTCGTCACATAAGTGATTGGCTTAAGTCCATTGATAAAGTAACTTCTAAACTAATACCAGCACATCTTCTTGAAAAAGCGATTGCTACGAAAAATAAATTATTAGCAACTTCGAGTAAACAAGTTTTATTACACGGCGATTTACATCATGATAATCTGTTACAAGATGGAAATACTTGGGTAACGATTGACCCTAAGGGTATAGTGGGCGAACCAGAATTTGAGATTGCTGCTTTTGATTTTATGTATATTAATGAACTTGCGAATAACCCTGATACTAAACAAATTTTTGCAAAAAGAATTAAAATGCTTGCTCATCAAGCCAATCTTGATGCAAACCGAATTAAAGCATGGGTATTTGTGCGTCTAATTCTAATGGCCGCCTGGTGTATTGAAGATAATCATGATCCAAAATGGGTAATTAAACTTGCAGAGGCAATAATATGATGAGGGTGCTTATATCAACCGTTAAAAAATATCATTTCTGCGCAGTTTCTGTTTTTAAAATATCCGCTTCTTTAGTTTTATTATGTTTTAATACTTCAAATAAATTTTCATAGACATTGTTAGCACTCCATACATACCATCCGGAAACAGATTTGGAGTCTTCAACGGCATGGATTTCTTCTAGTAAATATTTTTGTTTTTCTGCATTGGTTGTTTTTTTAAGATAATGATAATTGGCAGCCTCAATGAATGCATGTACTTTAAATGGCGGTTTATCATTAAATTTCCCGACTAAAGAATTTAAAGAAGAATTAATAGTTTTATAAGGTTCGGCAGAATATTTTTGATAAGGCCAATAGTGCGATGGATAAACCATAGGGTTCACACCATCAACACTGTCAGCAAACATATTAATATCTTGACCAATATGCATAGAAGGATAATAACTTACTTCACCAAAAATATCGATCTCCATTAGTGCATGTTCAGCATTGATTTTTGATTTAAACCATTTGATAATTTCATAAACGTCTTTAGCATGTTGTGGATTCGCGGGTTCTTTAGAAGAATAGCGAATATAGTCAAGTTGTATAACATCGGCTCCTGCTTTAATAGCATCGTTAGCTAATTTAAATTTTTCTTCCCAATGTTCTTTTGAATGAATTTGTTTTGCATTGCCGCCATCTGAAAAAACAACAATACGCACAACACGCTTAATCCCTGCTGCTTTGACTTTAGCCATAGCAGGCGCATAGCGTGAACTATAATATTCGTGATCAATGACAAATGTATTGATACCGGTAGTTTTAGCTTCACGTAATAAATAATCTAGTTTCTCAGGTTTCTCTAAGGTATACTGGGTGAGGTAAATGCCTTTGTCCCACGCTGTTGCAGATGAGACAGATCCTAAAAACACGAACAAAAGTGCCATAAACTTAAACCATAATTCGCGCATATCGGCTTCCTTATTGGTTGTCCATTTATAACTACAGTTTAACACAAATAGCGAAGAAAATCGTTTGAAACAAGTTTTATAGAATCAGTAGGTTAGGTGAAATGAAAAAAAATTCTCATATTTATCTATAATAATTATTATCATTATTGATAATAAATGGCACATATACATTCTGTGATGTGTTTTTTTAATTCTAATATCCGAATTTATTTTATCTTGACTTGTGTAACAAGTTTTAATATATTCATCTCCGTTTGTGAAAAGTTCGATGACTGAGAGCTTTAGAAAATTACGCAGAGCTGGATTGTTTGTAATTAATATTTTATTAATTAAATCATACGGAGAATAGCATGCGAACTAGTTATCCCACCCAATCTAACATTAAACTTGGCGCCGGCATTAATACACTCACCGATGAACTAGCAGAACAAGCCGTGTTAATAGGCCAAAATAATTCAAAAGATACAAATGCATCTAAATCTAGTACGGACAAACAACAAACAGGAACAGATCTGACTATTTCTATCCCCTTATCACAACTTCTTAATTTAAAATCGAAAGATACGACTACTGCAACAAGTGGAACTACAGATAACAGCAAAACAGATTCAACAGGACAGAAAAATACTACTTCAAGCTCTTCTGTAGATACTACACAAACGGCAAAACCAAGCACAGCTCTTGTAGCTACAACATATCCTGCTAACAGTAGACGTATTACTTCACAAACCTATGTATTAACTTCACTCTCAGAATTGCAAAGAAAATTCGATGCCAGCCTGAGTATTTCAGTGCCGCAAATCAATACAGGAATAAAACTCGATTTATCTAGCATACAAAAACAAAGCACCCAAGAATTATATTACGTATTAGAATTACGTTGTATTGAAAAAGCTGAATCATTAAATGCTCCATATGAATTATATGCCCCTTTGCAAAAACAACTTGCAAAAGCGGATAATCCTGTCGCCTTAAAAAGATTTTTTGATAAATACGGCGATTCATATGTAAATACTATTACTTATGGAAGATGGGCACTTGTTGTAATCCAATTTAAATTACTTAACAAAGAACATCAAAGCACTGTTTCAGCCAAATTATCAGCGACAGGAAAAGTCGATGTAGATGCGAGTATATCAAATACACTTTCTAAAAGATTCCAAGGAGAGGAATACACCGTTAAGGTATTTAGCGGTGGTTTAGATTATACTGCGCCTGGTATTCTTTCCCCTATAAGTGAAATTGATAAATTAGTGCAAAAATTTAGCGTACAAGACCAAAAATCTGATCCCGCTATTATCGATATCAATTCTACTCCCTACCAAATGGCAATCAATGAGGAACCTAATATTGCCGATGAGACCAAAACAGCCAATGATCAAATCAAGGCTGCAGAAACCAAGTTAACTGATGCCAGCACCAAAAAAATGACAGCAGAAGATGCAAAAACAGCGGCTGACCAAAAAGCAGAAGAAGCAAAAGTAGACCTTGACTTGAGTGATGCCAAGGATGTCACAAAAAAACTCGCTTCCCAGAAAGCAGATATTGCTGCTCGCTATGCAAGAATCGATCTCGATAAAAAAACCGCACTCGAAGCAAAAGCTCAGAAAGATTATGATGCAAAAATAAATGCTATGGCAACACTTAAACAACAAGCGCAGGCAGCGCAATTAAAAGCCATTCAAAATGCAGCAAAATTAAATAATCTTACTACTGTAGTAAAAAATCTTCTATTCATTGTTCATCGGACTCGACAATCTATACGCGTATATTTACATGCATTAAATTATACTAAAATTGATAGAACAATCTTTAAAGTAGATAAAGGAGACCTAACCTCCGTCCAAGAAAATATCAATACTATACAAACTTTGCTGAGAACCGAGGCTGCGAAATCTGATTCACTAGAGACCACTAAAAGTATTTCTGCCGAAATAAACGCTATACAAAACTCCGCCCAACAAGACCTTGGTGCAGCCTTACAAAATCTCAAATCAGTACGACAAGTATTACAAAAACAACAAACTATATTGACAAATAATAAATCCATAAAAATTTCTTGGGAAAAATTAATAGTAAATGAGAAAAAATTAGAAGCACTACAAATTTTAGAAAATATTGTTGCTCCGTTACTCCGATCAGATAAACAACTTGAAGACATATCTCATACCCTGCAAACAAAATGGGACGATTTATGGGTCGTGGAACAAACTGCTTTGCAAATAAAGCAACTAATTAAAAAACTTAGCAAGATAAATAGCAATTTCCCTGATTATTTGACAATCCCTTTAATGCGAGTTCCTTTTTCAAACATTACTCACACCAAACATAAAAAAGGAGAATATCATTTTCATTTAGATCCACCCGATAAAAGCGACTATTTAAAACTGTATGTAGTGGACAAAGCAGGAAATCTGATTGGCCTACCCATATCAGAACTAGAATTAAAACAAAGACTACCGATTATCCCCAAAGAATTTCAAAAAGGCGAACCTATTACAGATGACAAAGCCTTTGATAGTAAAGTGACATGTTTCCTAACAATGAAACAGGGCGAAAATGAAAGTAGTCAGATTCCTATTGTTCAAAAACTTGAAAGTTTATATTTAAAACCTTCTGCCGATAATACTCAAGCATATAACGTGGATATATATGTTCACTTTGATGTGTCTAAACCTGCAAATGATCTTACTCCAAGCGTTACAGAAATTGATAGGGTTCTCGAAACAACTGAAGCTTCTTTTTTAACAGAACAAATGGTTCTAGCAAATTCAAAGACATATCCAGCAGCTTGTCAAATACCGGGCAAGAATATCTCTTATATAGAAGTAGACGCTCCCTCTGATGGCGCTTGTTTGTTTTATTCAGTCGCAATGAGTGCTCTTTTACAAGCTCGTTATGACGAAAAAAATAATAATCCTAGGGGTGCATTTCAAAAATGTTATAACGATTTATTTGCAAGCAGTGATCTGGTGCCTCCAGATAGTGCCCAGTTGCTTGCTGCATTAAATGGATATAAAGGAGATACTGAATGGGCTTCTTCACATTTAAAAGATCTTGTTAACAATTATTTTAGAGTAAAAATATCTAAACAGATTGAAGCTAATAGAGCTGTCTTTGAACCTGCAATAGATGTTGAATGTGATTTTCCTACCTATGTTAAAAAAATATTAGAACCTTCTTTTCCCGGTAGTGAACACGAAATTGTTGCAATGGCGAATATATTGGGGAAAGAAATTTTAGCTTACCGATATTTACCTGATAATAAACTAGAACAAAGTAAACTGTCCTATGGACAGAAAAAAGGTGAACCTATTTACTTAATTCATTCAGGGATTAAAGGAAGCGAAAATCATTATCACTATGCCATTAATCCTATATATGCTTCATCGTTCGCCATTTCTTTGGCTCCGAATAGTAGCACTTCATCTGTTGCATCAGTAACAACTAGCGCAGCGAGTAGTGGCGTTTCTTCAATAACTACAAGTAGTTTAATGGCAGGAACTTCCGCTGCATTTTTTACTTCATCATCTTCTTCAACCGTCGGGAGTGCTACTAGCAAATCACCGGACCCAAGTTCGCTTCCCCCCTCGATGCCTCCTTACCCAGCCCCACCTGGGCCAACTTGATGATTATCAAAATATTGCCTAGAGGGAAAATTTCGACTGATATATAATCAGCGTGGTTCCTATTAAATCAACCCTGAGTGAGGGCAGTTATGTTAATATAATACTATGGATCTAAAAAAATTTTCCAAGCTGAGCCATCATGGGGCAGATTTTGACAATGTCTCTGCTTCGCTATTGAAACAAAAAGTCGAAACTCAGCTACTTACTTCCCTTTATCAACAGACTAAAATTGCATTATTGGCATCGTTGATGTGTGCGATTTTTATTTTTATAGGTCTTTGGAATGTTACGACACCATTCGGACTGTATGCTTGGGCGTTACTATTTCTAATAATCTCTGCATTACGTTTAATACTTTCTGAAATATATTTAAAAAATAAAACCAGTCAAACGCATTATGTTACATGGCATTATTTATTTGTGCTGGGTGCTTTCTTAGCAGCTTTAAGTTGGGCAATCGTAGGCACAATTCTTTTTCCTACGACACCTGCAGAACAGATGTTAGTTTTATTAATTTTTGCTGGAGTAACGGCGGGTGCTGTACCTATCTTATCTCCTTCTATCATCGCTGTTTTAGTATTTGTGGTTACCATGTTGGTGCCGACCATCATAAATCTTTTCTTGTTAGTGCATACTGTTCCTCTATTATTTGATATGGCAGCCACTGTTTATTTAATATATCTCATCGTAGTATCTTTTAAAACGCATGGGATTATTCGTAAATCGTTTATGTTACGTTTTGAAAATGAAGGACTTTTGCAAAAACTAACAGGAGCTAAAGAAGAATTAGAAATCATCAATTTCAAACTCGAAGATGCGGCAACGCACGATCCCTTGACTCAACTAGCTAACAGGAGTTTGTTTAATAAAACATTTGAAATCTCACTTAAACGTGCACAAGCTCAAAACAAAAAACTCGCTTTGTTTTACATTGACTTAGATAATTTTAAAAATGTCAATGATTGCTATGGACATGATGTAGGAGATGAAGTATTAGTTATTATTGTTAATCGCCTAAAATCTTATTTGAAAAATAATACTATTTCGCGTTTAGGTGGTGATGAACTCACTATAATTATCGAAGATACCAAATTCGATGAGATAAAAAAAATGGCAAAAGAAGTATGCAATATCATTGCAGCACCCATTATTAATGATAGATTTCGAGTAACCATCCACGCAAGTATGGGTATTAGTGTATTCCCTCATGACGGAAAAGACATGGAAATTTTGCTTAAAGCAGCAGATAAAAATATGTATTACATTAAAGAACGTGGCGGCAATAACTTTTATATTTCAGCAGAGGTCACCGGATGCCGATAACAAAAGGTGGCATGTCGCAACATGCCTATGGCCATACTATTAAAATATTTTAACTAAAATTTGGAGATAATATATGAAAAAGCTAATGCTCATTTTAATTTTTATACTTTTGAACAAAACAGCAATTGCTCTTAACACCAGTTTTCTCGATTATTCTGCAATATATTATTTTACCACAGAAGACACCCGCATGATGCAACAAACTATGATGCAAACACTGAACACCGCATCAGACAATACAAAAATCACATGGCGTAACCCCAACACAGGCGCAAACGGTTATTTTATCCCAAGTAATACTACCATACAAAACGGTGTAAAATGCAGAAATCTAACCATATTCAACGAAGCACATCATGTCACAGGTAAATCAAATTACCAATTTTGTAAAATTAACAATGATTGGAAAATAATACATTAAGCGCATTACTTTTCTTAATATACAATGGATAATAGAATAATTATCTTATGCAATTTATTAATGAACTGGTATAAATAAATCGCTATTTAATTTGCTTTCTGGGAAGAGGGCGCTGTGTTTTTGCCTCATCAAATTTTCTTGTGGATTTGGCTGAATTAGTTTGAAAGAGTGTTGGTTTTCTCTTTTTATCAAATTTTATAACAGGAAGTACATTAGGAAATATATTAGAATGCACTTCTTCCTTACATCCTTGTGGCATAATAATTAAAGTATTCAGTTGAGGATCAAAAACAAGATCCAACTTCAAATTTAGTCCTGTTACAGGATTACCTTCTGAATCAGTAGCATTTGGAGTAATAGTACGAATAGAATTAATCCTTGCTTCAACTCTATTGCTTTTTAATTCTCGCAGAGCAACATTAAAGTCTTGCCTAACAACAATAACATCAATAGAATTATTTTTATCCAACCCTGGAATTTCTGAATCAAATTTCTTAGTTAATACATTGTAATCAGCAGAATGAATATTGTAGTCCCTTGGAGTGATATGCATAAACCAAAAGCGTCTATTTTGTGCATCATGGATAATTATAGCATAACATGCACATAAGCCATGTGTTGTTAGCTTATCACCATTTCTGTAATCCATTTCTTCGTATTTAATTGTATTATTTGGCCAAACAGAATAAAACTCATAACATTTTTTCTGACCCAGATTTAACTGGACTGTTCTACTTGCGTAAACTTCTATTTTTGATGGCATAAAATAATCTTTATGTTGTTTAATAATACTATTATATCATAAATAATGAAATAATATCCAGATAATGTTGCCGTGGGCGTTGCATTTAATGTTTGAATGTACCCATACACTATACAATATACAATATATTTCCAGTAAATTTCCTTAGTAGCATTATGTTATAAATCCGCTCCGTGGATCCCACTAATAAGTGCATACGCGATTTTATAATACTCAAACAATAAATCAACAACTTAATAGTATCTTAACTAAATTATTTGCTTTAACATTACGCTACTTCTCTAACCAATGAACAGACTCTTATGCTGAAGAAACCAATTCAAGAGCAACAAATCATCGAGCTTTTCAAAGCTCATTATGGAATTGATATTCAAGTAATGCAATTCATCTCTGGTGGCGCTGATACGAACGCATTAGTGTATAAAGCAGATGCAAAATCTAAGTCATACTTTATAAAAATTAAATACGGCCTGCATGATGAAATTAATTTATCAATTATCCGTCTCTTACATGACGCTGGAATAAAAGAAATTATTTTCCCTGTTCATACACTCGAAGGAAAATTATTTAAGCAGTTGGATCAGTTCAAGATAATCGCGTATCCATTTATTGATGCGCCAAATGGTTTCACTCAGGATTTAACGGAAAAACAATGGAATCAGCTCGGAAAAGCGTTAAGAAAAATCCATGAAACATCTATTCCTGACTCGATTCAGCAACAATTAAGAAAAGAAACCTACCCAACTAAATGGCGCGAAATTGTGAGATCTTTTTATAATAAAATAAAAAGCGAAACATCAGATGATAAAATTACAGCAGACTTCAAATCTTTCTTTAAAAATAATATACACTTAATTCATCAATTAGTTAATTCTACAGAAGAGCTGTCTAAAAAACTTCGGCCAGATCTGAATAAATATGTACTGTGTCACTCAGATATACACGCAGGAAATGTATTGGTCGCTAGTGATGATTCTATTTACATTATTGATTGGGATGAGCCTATGTTGGCACCTAAAGAACGCGATTTGATGTTTATCGGTGGTGGTGTCGGTAATGTATGGAATAAATCTAAGGAAATTCCCTATTTTTATGAAGGTTATGGTGATACCAACATCGACAAAACAATTTTGTCTTATTACAGACATGCACGCATCGTCGAAGACATAGCGCTGTTTGGACAAGACCTGTCTTCACATGATCATAGCGATCAGTCCAGACTTGCAATGCTCAAGCATTTTAAAGCGATGTTTGACCCAAATGGCGTTGTCGAAATTGCCTTTGCCACAAACCCAACCGAATAATTCAAATTCTTAAATTGAAAATTTCATTTGGAGTTGCGAATCCTAAGCATTTTCGAGGTCTATTGTTAAGTTGATTCGCGATCATATCTAAATCAATATCAGTAATTTCCGTAAAGCTAGATCCTTTTCTCAAATATTGGCGCACCAAACCGTTTGTATTTTCATTTAATCCTCGCTCCCATGATGAATAAGGATGGGCAAAATAAAAATCCGCATTTAATTTTTTGCTTATCTCCTCATGATAGGCAAACTCAGAACCGTTATCGCCTGTAATGCTTAATACTGCATTGGCATAGGATTTTAGGCTGTCTATTGTTGCAGCTGCAACAGCCTTGGCAGTTTTAGTAGAAACTTTTCTTAAGATTGTTTTCTTTGAAAGACGCTCAACGATGCTTATTACAGCTTGTTTCTGTTGTTTACCAATTATAGTGTCGATTTCCCAGTCTCCGATGCGGCTTTTTTCATCAACAATTTTGGGTCTTTCATCTATAAATCTGCGATTTTTTATTGGGCCAGTTCTTTTTGGGCTTCCATATCGTTTGCGATATTTTTTATTTTGATGGCGTAAGTTTAAATACAATTTCCCGCCTTTATCTTTATCTCTCAAAATAAACTGATAAAGCCATTCTTTTCCAATTGAAAATAGTTGATGTTTCTTTGCATAGCCACTGATTTGCTCCGGACTCCATTTTTGTTGGAGTTTTTCACGAATGAAGCTGGCTGCTTCATTGGTAAGTTTAATTTTTTTATTTTTTTCTTTGTGTCTTCGCTCTGCATTTGTTTGCGCATAATCAGGTTTATATTGCCATGAACCTAATTTTGTTCGAACAAATGTTATATTGCGATTTAATTCACGACTGATTGTTGATTGATTGACGCCTACTTCTTTTGCAATATCAGCTTGCTTATACCCTGCCTTCCAAAATGCTAGTATTTGGCATCGTCTCAGATAATCCAGATGCGTGTATCCCAACTTATCCACTCCCTAAAATTAATAAGCGCATTCTATCAATATCCTGATTAATTAATAATCAAAATATGCGCTTATTAATGGGAACCACCGCTTCCTCAACCTAAAAGTTTAGGAAGGTATCAAATTGTTTAAAACGGTTGTTTGATTAGTAAATTTTTTGTTAACAAGCAATGGAATTGTTTTTAAAAGATTATTATTCAAAAGTTTAAAAGAAAGTAAATAGCCTTCTTTACCCTTCCCACATTGAATAGCTTCAATCATGGATCCTTTATGCAATTTGAAATGTTCCCATGCTTCTTTCAAAAAATCATTAGTCTTTTCATCGACAACAATCC
>Ga0207093_1012_pt1 | contig 49513 bp, 52 predicted proteins | sample Alteio_BWMinHeat_89_FD_153519 | JGI IMG/M metagenome (GOLD analysis project Ga0207093, IMG submission 153519) | Enriched cells from forest soil in Barre Woods Harvard Forest LTER site, Petersham, Massachusetts, United States -... | ecosystem: Environmental > Terrestrial > Soil > Temperate forest >... | reverse complement strand
AATCTCAAAAAGGAGCAGACAAATGAAGATTACTATGAGTTTTAATCATCTAACCAGCCTTATTGTTGGCATGGCACTGTTGAATTTTGGATACGTACATACTGACGTTGATGAGTTAACGAGTTGTCCAATGGGATCACGTACCATTGTGTATGTTGTCAATAATACCGATGATGACCTGAATGCTCGAATAGATTGGACGCTGCAAGTCTGCAGATATATGGAGGCGCATTATGAGACTTGCCCTTGCCCTGCACGAAATACCAATGTGGCTATACCGAGTAAAAGTAAAGTAGCGATAACCAAATTTAAACGCGGTCTAGTTGGACTAGACAGAGTTACTTTTATGCAAGAACTTTCTCTACCGGGGGTTGATGGGTCGATTACCCTAAAGCAATATCGAGATCGTAATAAGATTTCTTACAGCCTTAGTGGCCCAAACATTCCAAAAAAAATCTATACGGACAGATCTTCCCATGTGCTGAAATTTACAAAATCAGGTGGTGGCTACTATACTATTAGTTTTTATTCAAAATATACCGGCGGTTATGACGACATTGTATACGAGATCGACTATCACAAGTAGGTCTAGATTATCAAAGGAGCAGACAAATGAAGATTACTATGAGTTTTAATCATCTAACCAGCCTTATTGTTGGCATGGCACTGTTGAATTTTGGATACGTACATACCGATCTCCAATTTGTTGATGAGTTGAAGAATTGTACAATTAGGAGGGCAGATACCTACAGATTTTTGGGTGAAACTCTCCGTACCGTTGTGTATGTTGTCAATAATACCAATGATAACCTGAGCGCTCGAATAAATTGGCAGGGATCATCATCAGATTATAATCCTTGTCCTGTACCAAATACCAAGGTAGCTATACCAAGTAAAAGTAAAGTAGCGATAACCAAATTTTATCGCACGGTAAGTAAATCTGAGAAATCTACTGGTATGCCTGGGAAACCCACTTTTATACAAAGAGTTCTGCTGCCGGGGTTTGGATTTATTAATCTGAAGCAGTCTCTAGATGGTTATTCAATGTCTTACAGCCTTACTGATCCAAATGTTCCAGAAAAAACCTATAGTGACAGGTCTCCCCATCTGGTGAAATTTACACAGCCGAGTGGTGGCTACTATACTATTAATTTTTATTCAAAATATACCGGCAGTCATGACGACATTGTATACGAGATCGACTATCACAAAGAGTAGGCATTAAACAGAAGCTATGAAAATAAAAAAATTTATTTACAAACTTGGCTTATTATTTTTCTCACCGGTTATCCCTCAACTAATGTTTTAATTGATATCCAGTGCGGCAATGGTTCATGCCAAAATGGCATATAATAAACTACACCATCTGATAAAAGGCCTGCAGTATAGCTAAAGGAGCTTGCACCTGTCACCAATACCTCTGCAAGCACCATACCAAGAAACGTGTCTTCAATAGACTCATCAAGATGTAAGACTAGATCATCTGCTTTGAACAGATCAAAATTTTCATTATTTCCTTGAGAGTACAGATGGAATAATGGATTTTCAGCAACGTAGATCACCCGTAATTGATTAACAATGCGGAGAAAAAAATTATCTGGCGTATCAGTTCCCAGTATGCGATTATCGTGCGGATTAGGCCTTCTTACATGGATAGCGATATTTAAATTGTTATTATTAAAATAATTATTTGTATTTTTGTTTTCTCTAAAAAATTTTTTTACTTTTTTTAACGAAAAACTATTGGCACATGCAACCACATTCGCATCAAAAAAAGCTTTGTAGGCAATGTCTGACGTAACAACATCCTGTTCATGCCGTGCAATTTTATCGATCGTTTCAAAGTTATCGATAAAATTAATAAACTGCTCCTTTTTTATTATAAAATCAGCATCATTATTATAATTATGCTCCATTGCTTTAAATGGTGTATAAACAAACTGCTTGTTATGCAATTCGGCATAAATAACCGTGGCTATAATCTCCTGAAACTGTGACCCAAATCCATCAGAACCGGGCGTATTGGTAATAAATTTCAACGAGCTATCACATTCAGCATATCCACTGAAAATTGAAACAACGTATAAAAAAATAAAAGACTTACTAGTCATTCTTTTTTTATCGATTTGATTCCATTTGACAAAATTAATGGCACGATTTATCATAATTATCATATTAATAACAATTTAAAATTGATAAAAAATGAATTTTACACAACAGTTTTTGATTTACACAGTTGTTTTGATTTATTCGGCCCCGATGGTGGGGGCGCATGATACTCATTATTGGTATCATGAAAATGATACCAATTGTGGAATTGATCTTCGAGAATTTGCACCATTAGAGAATCACTTGGCAAATGAATCGATCATCAGTGCTGAAGATTATGAAGAAAATAATCGTGCATTTCTCCGCAATGAAACGTTCATTGCCGATGCATCGTCCCCTACTATGGAACTCATAACCAGTCACAGTCAACCAAATCATAATTTTGTCCAGAAACTTTCACCTGAAATAAATCTGCAAGAAATAAAGGAAATTTTACCAAATTGGCTACTAAGGACTCCAGATGAAGAAAAAAAAGCACATATACAAAGAATTATCTACAAATTTAAAACAAATAAATCATGGAACTCTATCAGCATGAGATCAGGAAATGCCTTTTATAGTCTTCCTGCCCCTTTACGTAGAAAACTCGCTAATTATTTTCTTCAAAGAAAGCATATTGCGAATAATGGGTATCACAATATGACAAAAAGTTCATCGGAAAATGATGACAACAAAATAGCTCATGATCAGTGGTTCATTATTAAAGATATATTGTCGCCAAAGCTTCCATATAATGGAAAGTATCGTAAATACCTAGATAAAATTATACAAAAAGCAAATTCGGATTTGTCATGGAGAATAATAGTACAGGACTATCGTACACAATCTTTCTTAAGCAACATACGAAAAGACGAAAAAAACATTTAATGTGTTATGCAAATATCTCCTATATGATAATCTTCTAACGCACAATGGTTTTAATAGAATGCAGGGAATCTTAAGATAATATCTTCGATGCCGTTAAAAGATTGCGCAACAAATCCAATGAAATGGTGCGTGAAGATGGAATTGCAAAATTTTCTTCAAGAAGGTATTGACAAAAATACTCACTTGGTTGCAATGACGATGGTAATTTATGAAATTTTTTAAATGTTTCAGTGCGATGCGCTATTAACAACTTGGCATTTCTTGTGTCGATCTTTTTTTCAGGGTCAAGAGAGTCAACTTCTTGAAGAATTTTTTGTTCCTGACACAATTTTTGATACATGTTTACTGGTCTAAATCCCACGATTGGCACAGGTTTTGACGTCATACTGATACATTTTTTTACATCTTCTCGACTCAAAAATGCTGCTTGTAAACGAAAGATGCTTATCAACTGGCTACTAACCATTTGCTTATTATCATAAGCATCAAGACAAAATGCCTTCTGCCACTCTGCAAGACTAATTGAACGAATAAATTGTTGTTCTACATAGGGAGGAATGTCAAAACTTAAGATCTGATCAGTAGTAATTTCACCATTGCGATAAATGTCACAACTTAAGACCCGATCAATAATGTTTTCACCATCTGTCAGATTATTATTGTTATTTTTATCCATGGCATACAAAGGAGACACGATTATTATAAACAAAAATATTTTTATAGAACTTATGTGCATGATGACAAAAACCTTCTTTTTTTGTTTTCCCAAAAAACATAGTACGATCATTATATAAAAAAAGAAAGATTCTAAATAATATTTTTGTAGTTATGTTACATATTGAATTACCACACTAATATCACGCCGGATATTAGTACGCTTTATGATCATACGAATGATTGACAAAATAGCAGAAAAAGATACTATTTTCTCATAATTTTAACACTGTTTTTCTTTTTGAATGCCGGGGTAGCTCAGTGGTAGAGCGTCAGCCTGAAGAGCTGAGCGTCGTTGGTTCGATTCCGACCCCCGGCACCACGCTACGCTTGGCGCGGCCACTATCAGACTCTTGCATTGTACCGTTTTTACTCCTAGGGTATAGAAAGAGGTACTCAAAAATTACCTTTCTCTTGATGAAAAAAGGGGGAATCATGGAGCACCATTCAACCGATAAATATAATGTTGCTTGGTTTAAACTGGCACAATGTGTTACGAGTGGCCAAAAAGAACGAGCGCTTGGCATTTTCAAACTTTTATCCCATTCACTTGATGACAAAGCAGTCATGTTCCAACTTGAAGGAGATCTTCTGCTTTCCTTTGGTGATATTTCGGCAGCAATTACTTGTTATAAAGAAGCAGCAAAAAGTTATCAAAAGTCAGAACGATTTCTTGAAGCAGCACTCATTTATGATCATCTGGAACTTTTGGAACCTACCAATCATAATCATCTAAAATCAAGTATGGAACTGTATGAAAAAATCAGTGTATCAGCACCAACACAACGACTCACCAAGATTTTTATGCAGACACTCATGAGACAAGAATGGCAACAATGCATGGATCTGATCGCTCTGGTACCTGCCGCTGATAGCAACATGCGTATTCTTTTTTATGAACAGATTGTTCATGCACTTGTTGAAACAGCAACTTTGAATCAACAAGATTTACTCAAAAAAGCAATCGAACAACTCATTGAATTATGCAGTATGCATCATCAACAAAAATTGCAACAATTTCTTACCTATCTTGAAACGTATGCACCCGATTATTACCCCTATGGACTGAGCTGTTTAAAAAAATGATTACTCAAGAACAGCAGTGATTTGTAAGCCGAGACGTTCTAATTGTTGGCCAATCTGCACATCAAAATTAACACTCTTTTGTACCGCCAAATGAATAACTTTTTCATGTTCATATACAAGCAAAGTGAGCGGTACTGAGCCATCTGACAACAAAGAACGTACGTTCTGTAATAACTGATCATTAATCTCGTGTGGCAACGATAGAGTAATTTTTTTTACCCCGTCTTCATCATGCCATAGACATTCAAAGGGAATAAACTCATCGGCCTTAATCTTGCATTGCTTCGTTGATGTCGGATCAACCGTACCTTTAATAAGAAAGCAGTGATAACTGTCAAGCCATGGGGCGACTTTGGCAAACGTTTTGGGAAACAAAATGATCTCAGCATTGCCACCCATATCTTCACAGGACAAAAATGCCATGCGATCACCCTTTTTGGTCATAATCTGTTTACAACTTTTCAAAAGAGCTGCACACAAAACTTTTGGTACGGTACCCGTATGTTCTGTGAGTACCAATGCATTTTGTTGCGCTTTTTCAAAAGATTGCACTCCAAACCATTTCATGATCGATCCATAGAGCATGAGCGGATGAGAACTTAAATAAAAACCGAGCACTTCCTTTTCCCGCGATAATGTTTCTTGATTGTTCCACTCAATCATTGTCGTAAAGGTATATGACGCATCTGGTTCAGTTATGACTGATCTCATTGCACCATTAAACAGTCCCATCTGGCCCGTTTGCATATCCTTCTTTATTTCAGCTGCACGATCCATGATGAGTGCAAGATCATTATATTTTTGTGCACGAGTTCCGGGCAAAGAATCGCCAGCACCAGCACTAATAAGACTTTCAATAACCCGTTTGTTTACTACGCGTAAATCGATTCGTTTGCAAAAATCAAGGATATCAACAAAAGCTCCCTGCGCCGATCGTACACTAATAATATTTTCAAGTGCGGTACATCCAACATTTTTAATACCGTGCAATCCAAAAAGAATGGTACCATTCACGACTGAAAAATTCATAGCCGATTGATTAATGTCGGGCGGCATTATTACCAGCCCCATCTGACGTGCTTCTTGTATATAAAAAACCATTTTTTCAGGATGTGTTGCTTCCAGAGAAATCAGACATGCCATAAATTCTGCCGGATAATGAGCTTTTAAATATGCTGTTTGATACGCAATAAATGCATACGCAGTCGAATGCGCTTTATTAAATCCATAACCGGCAAAATATTCCATTAAATCAAACAGTTCTCCCGATTTTTTTTCATCAAAACCACGTGCCGTTGCCTTTTGTAAAAATATGGCACGCTGCTCGACCATAACGTCTGCTTTTTTCTTCCCCATTGCTTTGCGCAGAATATCGGCCTGTCCAAGCGTGTAACCGCCAATGACGGATGCAACTTTCATTACTTGTTCTTGATACACAATCACCCCATATGTTTCCTGCAAAATCGGTTCTAATTCAGGAAAAATATAGGTAATTTTTTGGCGGCCATGACGCCGTTCAATAAAATCATCAACCATGCCAGAGCCTAAAGGGCCTGGACGATATAAAGCGTTTACGGCAATAATATCTTCAAATTTGTCCGGCAATAATTTGATCAATACGTCTTTCAAACCATCGGACTCGAGTTGAAAGACGCCGGAGGTCATTCCGGCACCAATAAGAGCAAATGTTTTTTCATCATCAAGAGGAATCTTGTCACCATTAATCGAAACACCATGATTCATCTGCACCATATCAATAACGCGCTTGATGAGCGTAAGGTTTTTTAATCCAAGCAGATCTATTTTCAAAAAACCGATTGATTCAAGCTCTGTCATGCCATACTGCGAAACCAGTTCATTGGTTTTTGGTGGCACATATAAGGGCAATACTTCATCAACGGGCTCAGGAGAAATCACAATACCAGCGGCATGTTTTGAGGCATGTCGCGTCAAACCCTCTAGTTTAAAAGCAATATCAAATAACTGTTTTGTTTGGACATTTTTGGTAATCAGCTCACGCAAGCGTGGTTCTTGTTCGATTGCCTCTTGTAAGGTAATTTTTAACTGATCTGGAATAAGGCTCGTAATGGCATTCGAATCTTCGAACGAAAATCCAAGAACACGAGCAACATCTTTGATGACACCCTTGGCAAGCATGGTACCAAACGTAATAATGTGGCAAACTTTGTCATGCCCATATTTCTGTTTGATATACTCAATAATGCGATCGCGACCTTCAATACAAAAATCGATATCAAAATCTGGCATGCTGATGCGCTCAGGATTAAGAAATCGTTCAAAAAGTAAATTATATTTGATCGGGTCAATGTTCGTAATCTGCAGAGTCCACGCCACGAGCGAACCGGCACCAGAGCCACGACCAGGACCAACGGGAATATTGGACCGATGTGCCCATTGAATGAAATCACTCACGACCAAAAAATAGCCAACAAAACCCATAGAAACAATCAGATCGATCTCTTGCTGCAGACGATCGGTGTATATTTTTTGCAGATCGACCGGAATAAACTGATCTTGAATCAGACGCTCAAAACCTTCATGGCACAATTTTTTAAAATAACTCTCTGAGGTGTAATCTGCAGGAATTTCAAAATGGGGAAAAAAAAGTTTTCCGGTTTCAAAATCAAATTCGCATCGATCGGCGATGGCACCTGTTTGCCAGACAACTTCGGGATGTTGAGAAAAAATTTCCAACATCTGATTCGTGGTACGTAAATGAACCCGACAATCGCCAAATGTGTAACGTTTATCATTGCTCATTTTATCTTGCGTCTGAATCGCCAGCATCACTTCATGAGCATACCGATCGTCCGCATTAACATAATGACAATCTGCGGTGGCTACTATATTGATAGTGCGGCGCGCACTCAGTTCAAAAATTTTTTCGTTCAAAACTGCTTGTTCTTTTAAATCAGGAGGTTGTACTTCCAAAAAAAAGCGATCATCATTGAACACGGAAAGAAACCAATCGAGTTGTTGTTCTGCTTTTTCTTGCTCATTATTCATAAGCAGTTGTGGGATATGACCGCCAAGGCAGCCTGATAAAGCAATTAATCCTTCTGAATGCTTTTGTAAAATTTCATAATCGATACGAGGTTTGAAATAAAATCCTTCTTGGTAGGAAAATGAGATGAGTTTGCACAAATTACGATATCCCACCATATTCTGTACCAGCAGCACTAAATGGTGATAACGATTATCATTACTTTTGATGCGTGCTGTTTGGGTGGTATACGCTTCCATTCCCAGAATCGGTTTGATACCTGCCTTTTTGCACTTTTGAAAAAATTTCACCGCACCAAAAATGTTTCCATGATCCGTAATAGCAATCGCTTTAAATTCATTGCGCTTACTAAAATCTATGAGACTATCAAGACCAATAGCACCATCTAAGAGTGAATATTCGGTGTGCAGATGTAAGTGAGTAAAATGAGCAGACATAGTGCGTAAAACTCGTTAGCAACAATTGACACATGAATGATGAACATTACACAATATTTTGGACCTGCTCGCGAATTTTTTCCACAGCAACTTTTATACTAATAGCACTGGTACTCACCCGCGCATTGGCACATTTGGCAGCAATGGTATTTATTTCTCGTGCCAGTTCCTGCAGAATAAAATCAAGATGCTTCCCTTTTTCATAGCGCGCTCCCGGTACGCCTTCATCAGTCGGCAATGGCGCATCCAAATGGATAATCAGATTGTGCATATGTGCTTTAAAACGAACAATCTCTTCATTAATATCCATCCGATCAAGAATAGTGAATAAACTACTTTTTTTCAGTTCTGCCAAAAGTTCTTTATCGCCACCAACTTCATGAAGCGCCTGATCAATTTTTTTTTCCTGGTCTGCACGCAATTTTCCCGCTTCTTCTTCCACAACCTGCATCTGGTTATTAATAACAGAACATTGCAGTTTAATATCTTTGAGAAGCTCGTTCCCTTCGCGGATTCGTTCAGCAATGACCTGCTTTACTACGCCATCAATTGCTTGCAAAATCAACGCAACAATGCGCTCATCAAGCGCTCGTTCTGTTGTTTCAAAAATATGTTCAAGACGTATTATCTGATCAAGGGTAACTGGCTGATCAAGATGAAATTTCTTTTTAATAACATGTAATGCATTGACATAACTGGCAATCGTTTTGGTACAGGGCACCACATCGGCACCAAAAACATCGGCATTATTCACATGCATAGTGCAATAAACATGACCACGATGTAAACGCATCTTGAGAATTTTAATAATCTGATTTTCGAGCGGGGAAAGTGCATAGGGAAATTTACAGGTCGTTTCAAAAAAGCGTGCGTTCAGTGATTTTATCGTAATGGTTAATATCGAGGAAACGCCATCAGTTATCGGCAAAGAAACTGAGCTCGTTGCAAAACCAGTCATGCTCAAAATCATTGATATCCCATTTATGTTATATTTGAATATACATTCTGCACATCATCATGATTTTCGAGTGCTTCAAGAAGATCTAATATGGCCTGTTCTCGCTCTTTTGCCACCGTTACTGGTGTTGTTGCAACCCATTCGATATCCGCGGACTCAACGGTTAGGCCTACGTTACCTAACGTTGTTTTTACCAAATCAACCTCTTTGGTATCAGTAATAATGGTAAAAACATCATCTTCCTGCTTGATATCAACAATATTAAAATCGATAAGCAATGCAAGCAGCTGATCTTCAGTCGTACGTGCTGCATTCACCGTAACAATGCCCATGCGTTGAAACAACCAGTTCACGGCACCCGTTTCTGCCAAATTACCACCATAAGAAGTAAAAATATGACGAAGCTCGGCTACCGTTCTGTTTCGATTATCAGTCAATGTGTCAACCATGATCGCAATTCCCGCAGGCCCATACCCCTCGTAGGTTACTGCTTCATACGTAGTTCCCGGTAATTCACCGGTACCCCGTTTTATAGCACGACTAATATTTTCCGTTGGCATATTGATATCTTTTGCTTTTTCAAGCAATGTGCGCAGACGAGGATTTCCACCAGAATCACCACCACCGGTACGTGCCGCAATGGTAATTTCCTTAATTAAATTGGTAAAAGCTTTTCCTCGTTTTGCATCAACCAACGCTTTTTTTCGTTTAATTGTTGCCCACTTTGAGTGTCCTGACATGATGCGCGAGCTCCTTAAATTCTCATATAATCTTTATGCTCTCTGTTTGTTGAAAATATCAATTTATTCTCTTTTTGTCGATGTTGACCATTATTCTTTTTTTATGGCGCGGAGAACAGCAATCAGGCACCAGGAAGGCGCATACATATGAGGAAATCTGATCAACAACTTCGGCAGGAAGTGGCGGCCGATCAGTTTTATGAGCATCGGGAAATAAAAACATAGGCTGTATAACATTAATTATTTCATCCGCACGTCTTTCTCGCATGGTATATGAAAAACCGGCGGATAGTATAATATTTTTGTTGATAAAATTTTGATAAAATTGATCAAGATCCAATGAAGGAAAATGGGCAAGCAACAGTGTAAAAATCCCTTCACGATATTGTTTTTCATCATTATTATTTTGATCAAGAATAGCAAGTTCAACCAATTTTTTACCCCGCGGATCATTTTCATCCAACTGAGCATCGTGTGAAAGTAATACATTAGTCGCTGATAAACAGTTACGCGCCACAGCATGATACAATGGTAATTTCCCCTCAGGAGTTCGATCATGTATCACTTTGTAATCATATTTGAGTAACAGTTTCATACTATCTGCATCATCATTATCGATTGCATAATGAAATGGTATACGTCCTGCTTGATCTTTAGCGTGAGAATTCGCACCGCGTTGCAATAAATATTCAACCATACTCTTTTTTCGTAATAGGGCTGCCTTATGTAATAGTGTTTGCCCCGTACTGTCAGGCGCACCAAGCAATGTTAATTTTGCTGAAACATTTTTTGCTGCTCGCAATATCTTTTTTACTACGCGTATGCTTTTGGCACTATGCAATGGCGTTTGGTTATCCGTTTCTGCACTAATTTTTGCACCATAGTGCATTAAAAATTGTACCGCCTTATCTTTGCCATTTTCTGATGCGTAAAAAAGAGGAGAATGGCCAAAATCATCATATTGGTTCACCTCAACCTGTTTGTTAATTATTAATTCTCTCAAGGTGTTCAAACTGCCACGACGCGCTGCCGCAAAAAGTGCTATCTTTTCTTGTGCAGAAAAAAGAAACATACCAGACAATAATCCAACAAGTTGTATACCGAAATACCATATTCGATTCGTCATAGATTACTCCTCTTATACGATTTTTAGTTACCACAATGTCCACCTTCAAAATTCTTGAGGCGTTATTTCAAGGAACTGAATTTACCAGTTTATCTGGCATTAATGATTGATTGTTGTCCCAAAAATTTTTGCTTCAGATATCCTATTTTTTGTGGGGAAAGCTGGCGTCCACGCGTTGTTTTTTCAATAAACCCTTTTTGCAAAAGATAGGGTTCATACACGTGTTCAATCGTATCTTTATCTTCACCCACCAGCGAAGCTAATGTATCGAGTGCAACGGGACCGCCGTTACGTTCAACAAGGGCGCGTAACAACAGATGATCGACATAGGTAAATCCATCATTATCAATGCCAAGAAAATCAAGTGCACGCAAAACTAACTCATCATTGATAGTCATGCATTGCATAACTTGTGCAAAATCGCGCACCCGTCTTAAAATTTTTTTTGCAATACGCGGCGTTCCTCGTGATCGACTACCAATAATCAGTGCCGCTGTGTCGGTTATTTTGATTGATAAAAAGAGCGCTGACTGTTTGACGATAGCAGCAAGTTCATGATCCGCATAAAAATCAAGCCGTTCTATAATACCAAAACGGCTCCGCAATGGTGCTGAAAGCATGCCACTTTTGGTCGTTGCACCAATTAGGGTAAAAGCATTAATGGAAATAGAGACCGATTTGGCACCGGCACCTTGACCAATGATAATATCAACGCGGAAATGTTCCATGGCACTATAGAGAACTTCTTCAACAGAGGAAGACATGCGATGAATTTCATCAATAAACAAGATATCACGTTCTTGTAAGCTCGAAAGAATCGCCACCAAATCGCCCGTTCGCTCCATCATCGGACCGCTGCACAATTTGATATTAACATTCATGACCGTTGCCATAATATGTGCCAGCGTCGTTTTGCCAAGACCAGGAGGCCCAAAGAGCAAAAGATGATCGAGCGGTTCACCGCGCATTTTTGCCGCTTGCGTATATACGGCAAGCTTTTTTTTCAGTTCTTCTTGGCCAAGATAATCATCAAAAATTTGTGGTACAAAATCGGCAGAACGTTCTTCTGGCAGTTCTTGTAATGTTATTAAATCGATGGTAGGTGATGGTTCCATTTTGGTGAACAATTTTTAATTTTATATACCATTTTGAGCAGGATACGGGGAGGTTTTATTTTAGTCAACTAAAAAACTATAATCCCATCACTAAAGCAAATAGCGAAAATTTTACTCCTTACAAGATCGTATAATTGATTGAAACCAACCTAAACTTGCCCAGCTCACCCACAAATTGGCAATGCCATAACTCATAAAAGGGAGTGGTATGCCAACGATGGGAAGCATACCCATAACCATGCCAATGTTAACTACCATAGAAAACATTATGGGAAGCAAAAGACCAAGCGCGCACAGTTGTGCATAAAAACGTGGCACTAAAAACAGTAAATACCAGGCACGCATGAGCAAAAGAAGGTATAAAAGCAGCAAGCAGAGCGCACCAACAAAACCAGTTTCTTCACACAATACGGCAAAAATAAAATCGGTACGACTTTCTGGCAAAAAATGGAATCTATTTTGAGTGCCGGCAAAAAGTCCTTTGCCACTCATGCCACCAGAACCGATGGCAATAATCGATTGTTCGAGCTGGTAACGATCTTTTTCACTTTCCTGTGTACCAAAAAAGACTGCTACTCGTTTTTTCTGATACGGTTTGAGCAGATACCACGCTATCGGAGAGGAAATCATAATGCATACAAAAAGAGTAATAAAAAAAATACGCGGCACATACGCAAACCATAAAAGTAAAAAGCCAGAAAATCCAAGAATTAATGCCGTGCCTAAATCAGGTTGCGCAGCAATTAAAAAGAAACTTATGGCAAGGACGGTGATGACCGGAATAAAAAAATAAAAGTCCGCTGTTTCATCAAACGACATCATATAATGAGAAAAATAAGCCGGAAAAAGGAGTTTTGTTAATTCAGATGGTTGTATTTTAAAAAAAAAACCGGAAAGCCAGCGGCGGCCACCCATCACAGCATTTCCTTTAATAAGCGTAATAATTAACAAAAAAAGAACCAAAAAATAGCCTATACGGCCCGCATTGATAAGCATCCGATAATCAATATGTGCAAACAGAAAAAAAATCATAATACCAGTAACGGTACCAAACAGCTGTTTTTTAAAAAAAAGAGAGTAAGGATAAGCAACAGTATGGGTAGTACTATAAATGAAAATAAGACCAATAACGGCAATAATAAAAGCAAAAAATAGAAGCGGCCAATCAACAATGAGCCACCATGGTCGCTGACGAACTTTTATCACAAAAATTATCCTCTTTTGTTACCAGAAAAAAGCAGTAATTTCCGTTGCTTTTGTTTAATGGTATACAAAAATTGTTTGATCAAATATTTTTCTTCCCTTGGACCAGGTTGCCACTGCTCCGATGCCCAGTAGAGAATCGAACTTTGTTGATAATGACTCGTGGCACCAAATGCGCGTATTAATTCATCTGGCCGCAGTGAAGCGCGAGATACAAAAAGATCAACAGGCGCGGTTTCTTGACGTATAAAGGTGCGCCAATCAAGAGCTGAAACCTGTGCACGTTTTTCAAAACCAAGCTCACTAATGACCGTCTGCAAAAACAGTCGTTTTTTGCTGATAACCTCAATAAAAATAACGGATAATTGTGGATATTTTATGAGTAATGGCATTCCGGGAAAACCGGCGCCAGAACCAACATCAGCTAATCGACAATCTGGTTTGTGATCAATGATGATGGTCGCTGATAATGAATCAAGAAAATGATCATATAGTATCGCCTGCGGATCGTTGATTGCGGTTAAATTTATCCGTGCATTCCAATCAATAAGCAGTTTAAGATAAGAGATGAACAGCCCAGCTTGCGCTTCTGTCAGCTGCGCTTGTTCAATAAATTGGCGCCATATTAATGCATTAATTAAATCCATAGATAACAAAAAGAAATTGGTCGGGGCGGCCAGACTCGAACTGGCAACCCCTCGCTCCCAAAGCGAGTGCGCTACCAATTGCGCTACGCCCCGACGACCAAAATTTTTTCACGTCTTTTGCATAAGAAATAATAGGATATTGTATAGTTTTTTAGCCTTCTTGCAAGACCATTGGATACAAACCATAGATGTTTGATATCCTTCTTTGGTATGGTCACTCCTATAAGGGCATTTGAATAAGGATATTATTGCCATGCTAAAAATTTTTAAAATGATTTTCGCCCTTCTCTTTCTCCACACTTTGTATGCAGAACCAGTCATTCTTATGTTTATGATACCCTATCCCTATTCCTGCGATGAACTTATGAAAAAAGCAAAAAAATTATCACAACCAGGAAAACTGCCCCGCCACAACTTAAAAACCATTTGCAAAAAAACACAGGTTGCTGGCATCTTGTCAACGTATGCTGGTTTTTTTGGCGTATCGAATGAATATGGCCAAACAACATTTCCCTTAAAACAACATCAACAGCAGTTACAAATTATCGTTACCCCAAAAGCGATTCCTATTATTATGCATGGCGTTACCGTACACCATTGGGAAGTTGACGCAGAAAGTCCTTGTGCGGTGTATTCGCTCGAAAGGGTAAAAGATGAGGCGAGTGATTTGACCGTCTGGACCGTAAAATATGATTTTTTAAATCAAAATTGTGATATTCCGCTCGAATCGATCCTTATTTTTGCACATCCAGAACAAGTATATATTCCACAAGGAGCAACCATTACGAATGAAAGTCCTAATTTTATTTTGCCTGACATTTACATAAAAACAGGAAAAGATCTTGCAAAAATTGCTACTCAATGGCTTTCTTTAGCACACTTTTACGGACCACTCAATCCAATGATGTCTACGCAACCATTGAGTCGTTCATTCATCATAGGAACGTAGCATAATGCAATTTTTTGCATCCATACCAATTATTCATCTTTTCCACATTCGAATAAAAGCTGTTATACTGCGCTTGTGTAGTTCATTGGCGCAAAGAAAGCTCATCATAAAAAAGAGGAACAGTGCACATGAAATTACAGATTTCATTTGATATGATCGATTTAGATAAAGCGCTCGAACTCGCGCATGACATTGCTCCATATGCTACTATTATTGAAATAGGCACCCCACTGATTTATCATTATGGCACTACCGCCATTGAGCGATTCAAAAATAGTTTTCCTTCAAATATCATTCTTGCTGATACAAAAATTGTTGATCACAGCAAAGATATCGTTACTCTTTGCGCTCGTGCCGGTGCTGATTGGGTTACAGTGATGGCAGGAACCAATAAAAATGCTATTCACACTGCCTGCACTACTGCCCATGAACAGAATATAAAAATAATGCTCGATTTATTGGATTCTGCATCAATCGCACAATCAGCCGTTGACGCAAAAAATCTTGGTGTTTCAGCAATTCTCTTTCGCCAACCATCTGATGAACGTGATTCACTCGTACTTATCGATAAATGGGATCTCGTGCGCGGCAATACAAATGTACCCGTTTTTGCGGCTGGTCGCGTTAACCGCACCACCATTAATGAATTTATTGCGCTCAAACCACAAGGTCTTGTTGTGGGAAAAAGTATCACTGATGCACAAGATCCGGTAACCGAGGCACAATTCTTTCACCGCCTATGCAATGATGATACTAATGGAGAGAAACATAACGTATAAGATCGTCACCAGCAATCATTGAAAATGAATCGCCTGCCACAAAACTTATCAAAAAAGATATGGCACTATCGCGGTGAAATTTTTCCCCACCAGGTAAGCCAACGATTTCCCGTATCAGCGCTTTCTTGAATTGTCCATAAATCTTTGCCATTCGGATCAGGCATTGTAGCACTATAATCTCCCCAACGCACTTCTCCACTGCCAAAATCTTTTGTATATACATCAGCTCCTGCTTTCAATGTATTCGGACAACGCACGGTGCCAAGTGGATCATTTTGATAACGAAATGCATAACCAGAACTTGCATATATTGAAGGGCTAAAGAATGAGTAACCGATTAAAACATCGTTAAATGAATTCACTCCTATTGAGGGGAAAGCATAAAAAATCTGACCGCTGACATCTTCAATGCGACCAGTTTGTTTTATAGAAAGAGTCAATGGATTAATTTGAAACCATTGAATAGCGGTATGGTTTGGTGATGCAGTTGGTAAAAACACTGTTTGCACACCCCATAATGATCCATTAAGAGAACAAAGACTGAGAATGCGAGAATCATTGGTAGCAATTTGCACTGATGAATTTGCTTGTGGTGCATTAGGACCACCTGGTGCCCAGGTATTATCGATAGTGACCAAGCCAGAAACTGATAATGTTTCTTGGCCTATAGAACCACTGAGCGTATACAATCGCAATGTCCCTTGACCATTCCCCGTATCACCTTGCCAATCTTGCACGAGATAGAGCGAAGAAGTTTTATCATATGTTTGTGCAGGAACCTGAACAGCACCCAGACCGTTCAAAGTAAATAACGTAAAATTCCCCGCACCATGTGAAAATAGTTCCGCTTTATTAAATACACGTACCTGTGAATAATCGAAGTATCCCGTCGCAACATCAAACATATTTGTTTGAACAACAATCCAATTTTTATTAAAACCTAAACTCGGAAAATCTGCCCAGACTCCCGATGTTGGCGTAGCGGTCGGATCAACTTGTATATAATAAATATCCCAGGTACCCGTTGGATCAAATGTGCGTGATACGGCAAGCAATAATTGTGAATCTGATGCTCCCGGATTAGCCCCTGCACAAAATATCCATCTATTGTTGAAAGGATCGTAACAAATTCTCGGATCAAATGGTTGCGGTGTTTGCCAAAAATCAGATAAATAAACTGTTTGTACTGGATAACCCTGTTTTGTATGAATACGAATACGATCATTCAACGTCGTCATTATATGCGAAGTACCCACCGTTCCCTGCGTGTCTGGTGGAATCGTAATTCCTGCATCATCAAGTGCTTCAAAACTCGCGGTCAGACGCGTTGAAGGCGTACATGAATTCAAATGACCGTTATGCGAATTTTCTATAAATGAGCCTGATACTTTTGCACCCTTCGAAACTAGTGCTGATTCATCACCAACTACAAGATTGTGGGGGATCTGTTGAAAAGTGTGATATTGTTGCACAACAGATTTTGCTGATGGTTTTGCTGGGGGCAAATTATGCATGGTGATGGTGATGTGTTTAACCGCTTGACTGAATGACCGGGTAATTGAGGCTTTTTGTATTGTTGTCCACAAAAAGCAAATACCAATAAGCAGTCGCATACCATACAAATAACTCATCGTCATCTCCTTTGTTTAACTTCACCATTTATAAATGGTAACAAGTCTACTATGTGTGTCAAATCAGAGTTTTGCAAATATTAACCCCCGATCTTCACCGTTCTTTTTTTGTTGCTGCATTTCAGCATGAGTTAATCTAACACACTCCTCATTTAATTCTTTACCCCATTGTTGTGTATCTTTCAATTGTTCTTGCACTTTTTTGAGTTCTGCTTCTGTAGTCTGTAGTTTTGTTTTTGCTAAATCGACTACTAAACTTTTTATACGAAGATGTACCTGGAGTTCTTTGATATCAGTTTGATGCTCTGCTTTTAATGCATAATAAATTTTTTTCAATCTCTTCAACTGCCATTCAGGGACGTTCGAAGAAAGTTCATCAATAGTTTGTATAAATTCCTGCTCCTTTGTATTTGGTTTACTATCCATAGCATAGAGAAAAGAATGAGATACAATAAGCAAAAGAAAACAATAATCATTATATTTCATGAATCTCCTTGTAATTATTTCATGATGTTAACAGTCTATGAAGACAATTTAAACTGATCATCATACAATCTTTTAATTTCCTGAACTTCTGTTGCTTCTTGCGCACCTTTATCTTCACGATAACCAACAAAACGGGGAAATCTGAGCGCATAACCAACATTTTTTTCCGTCTTTCCTGCCGTGTGTACCGGTGACAAGGTAATTTCATCTGCTAAAATCATACAAACGATTGATGGGTTAATCCATACATCAGGTTCAAGTTGCTTGACACATTCAACATTGCGTGGCTTGTGATCTACTATTTGTTCATCGCACTTTTTTTTAAGCATTCGCCATTCATCATCTTTCAATCCAGTACCAACTTTTGCAATGGTTTGAAAGCAGTCCTCTTTTTTATTATAAACACCAACCAAGAAAGCACCGATGCCAAATTGCGCACGTTTACCAGCACCTTGATAATAACCCAAAATGACACAATCAATAGTATCTTCTAAATGACCTTGTTGTCGCCTTTTTAATTTGATCCAATTAAAATTACGCTTACCAGCTAGATAGGGCGCATCCGGTTTTTTTACCACCAAACCTTCAAGACCTGCAGCAACTTCTGAAAGAAAAAATTCTTCTAATTGCTGCGCAGTATTCATTTTATATTCTGGCACAACAACAATGGCATCATTTTTTATATGAGATCCTATCGTAAGCAACTCTTGACGGCGCTTTTCATGAGGCAGAGACATCATATTTTTGCCATTCAAATAAAGAAGATCAAAAAGAAATACACGCAAGGGAAATGCTGCTGCCGTTTTTTCTATCTCATATTTGCGGCGTCTTTTGGCAGTTTCTTGAAATGGCAAAAAGTCACCCGTTTCACTGTTATAGCCAATCGCTTCTCCTTCACAAATAACTGTTTTGACTGGCAAATGGGCAAAAAGATCAATCAGATCGGGAAACATTGATGACATGTCTTGCAAATGGCGTGAAAAAAAATGCACGCGTGATTTTTGTGCCGTACGATCAACATGAATTTGCAAACGAAACCCATCAAGTTTTGGTTGTGCAACGCACGGGCCAATTTTTTCAATAATCTCTTTGGCAGTTGGAAGCCGTTCTGCTGCGGCTGGTCGGATAGGAATACCAATATGAATAATCTGTTTTTTGAGCGCTTCTACACCATCATGCTTAATTTCACGAGCAATAAGACCCAAATCTGCACATATGTTATACGCTTCTTCAATAACTGCATGTAATGATTTGTTGCCCACTTCCATCCACGAAAGCGCATCAATGATCGTCATATCAGAAAAACCAAGTCGCAATTTGCCTAAAATAATACGAACAATATATTTTGCTGACAATGGATCAACTGATCTGATCAACTCTTGTACATGTTCTGATTTGAGTTCTTGAGAACCACGACCTTCAATTTTTTCAAGGGAACATAACCATTCATACACATTTTTTATTGAAAGCTGCTTCTCAACTTTCCACGAATGTCGCATAAGCACATTGCCCAAATCTCCCAGCACATGCAACTGCTCTTTAACCGCGGCAACATCATGCTGAATAATACGCGCAACAACCTCTATTAAACTTTTTTCCGCCATATTAAAAAGAGTAGTAATATAGATCGGATGCAACTGACCAAGTGCCAAATTGCAAATAATTTCAACTTCTTCTGGATCAGATTTTTTAAAAAGATCAGCAAGCAGTTGCGTAATTTCTGTACGGCTGCTGATATGCTCAATAGCCTCAAATGCTGTTGCTACTTGAGCAAAATTCATAGACTTACCATTTTTAATTTTGACGTATTTTGCTTCTTTGACTTTTTTTCACTTTTGGGATTATATTCTTCATCACTACTTTCTTCCGTTAAGCTAATTTCAGAATCAGCATCAGAACCACTTTTTTTAGAACATTTTGCTGCACTACTATTTTGAGTGTTAACATTCATTTTTCGCTTCTTACTGTCATCACTGTTTACATATTCTATTTTATTAATTTCTTCTTCTCTTCTCTTTCTTGCTTCCTGTCTGGATCCTTGCATCCATGACATTGCTGTTGTATCTATTTCATTAATCTCTTCTTCTTTTTCTCTTCTTTTTATTACCGTCATCGCTTCTTGCATTCGTGATACTATTGCATCAGATGGATGTTCTTTATCCTCAGGTGGATACTCATTGTCCACTCCCTCAAAGCGGTAAAGAGACGATTGTATAAAGTTGCCATAATAAGAATATTTTTCTTGATTTTTTTCGTACCAAAGATAAATGGCTGCCTGAGTACGAGGATATTTTTTAAGATAATCTAAAATGTCACCCAATGGCACCAGATGTTTGGCAGTATGAGTAAAAAAGGTAATGGTTAACAAACAAATGCCAATTAATTTTGAAATTCTGACTATTTTTGACATCGATTGCCTTTTTTTGATCATGATCATCAACGCTACTTTTGGTAGCGACGCAGGGATTCGAACCCCGGACCTACGGATTATGATTCCGCCGCTCTAACCACCTGAGCTACGTCGCCACGTCGTTCAAATACTCAGCTTTTTTATCTGAAAATTATTAAGAACAAAATTAAATAGTGCGCGCAAATAAAATAAGCCTGTCACTAAGGTGGCCACAATACCAAGCATCATGGTTACCGCGAACCCTTTAATCGGTCCAGTGCCAAACTGATATAAAACAATACCAACAATAAAAGTCGTAAGATTTGCATCAAGAATCACCGTCATTGCACCAGAAAAACCATTTTTTACCGCATTGATAGGTGATTCTCCGTCTGCAAGAAGTTCTTTTATGCGTTCAAAGACTAAAATTGATGCATCGATTGCCATACCAACAGTCAACACCATACCACCAATACCTGGTAGAGTAAGCGTTGCACCAAGCCAATAAAGACCAACCAACGTAAAAAGTAAATTCATGAGCAATGCTGAAAATGCAGCAAGACCACTCCACTTATAATAAGGAACAGCAAAAAGAAAGAGCAAACCAAGACCAACTAAACAAGAAAGCAACCCTTGCCAAATCGATTCTGCACCCAAAAGAGGATCTACACGACGTTCTTCTTCAAAAATAACCGGTGCAACAAATGCACCTGATTTGAGCATGAGCGCAAGTTCCTTTGCCGTCTCGGGTGTAAAATTACCACTAATAAACCATTGCGCACCACGCACTGGTCCTTCAGGCCTGCTGATCCGCGGTGCTGATATTACGACATTGTCAAGGACAATAGCTAAATGTTTACCCGCATGTTTTTCTGCAAGTTCACGAAATTTATCTGATCCTTCATTGGTCAAATTAAAATACACCGCAGGCTCAGTCGATTCTTGATGCAACTTTGCTTGTGCATTAGTAATATGGCGTCCCGTAATTTCCGCATATTTATCAACTAAATAATATAGTTTTTGCCCACCTTCTTGTCGTCCTGCTACTATCTGCTTGTCGGGCGGTACTACTTCATCAAGCTCATACAATAGATCATCTTTGGATGTTGCAATTTTATCAACCAACTTAAGTTCCAACTGCGCAACAGTACCTATCATTGCTTTAACTTGCGAAGGATCAGATACATCAGGCAATTCAATAACAATGGTACGTTCACCTTGCGCTGCAATGGGAATTTCTGCAACACCAATGCTATCAAGACGCATTTGCAGAACATCAATATTGTGACTTACTGCATCAGCGCCTAACTTTTTAATTTCGCTGGATGAGAACCAAAACTTGAGCTCTGTTTGCACCAGTGAATGTTCTAAATTATTCATCTGGTCTTTGATAAGTAGAAAACATTCGTTTGCTGCCTGCAAGGTAGGAAAAATGAGCACCAAACTGTTTTCCTTAACTTCTTTTGTTACTGGTACTGTTTTGTGAGCTTTGCGCAACTGACCTTCAATCCACTGCATTTTTTGTATAAGTTCTGACTCAATTGCTTTCTCTACTTCAACGCGTAACGTCAAATAAGTACCACCGCGCAAATCCATACCAAAGCGCAATTTTTTCGTCAGCGGCATAATAGTGATCAATCCAATGACGGCGAGTACAAGCCAAATCATAAGTTCTGACAACAAGATACGTGAAAACGAGAGACGCATTCTCATCCTTAGTTTCAATGTTTATTATCTTCGTAATGAACTCTATAAAACTCGGTTGCACCAACTATAGCTGGTGCCGAAGAGGGGACTCGAACCCCTACAGGATTTCTCCCACAGCCACCTCAAGGCTGCGTGTATACCAGTTTCACCACTTCGGCATTGTAGCAAAAAACGTGTTTATTGTAACATAGCTTACAAAGCAGTTCAAATCGGTGTTTCCTCTTGTTCTTGCTTTGTGCCCCCCTGCCACCATCCAGCAACTAAATCATAGGGCGAACGAATTATTGCAATAAACTGACGCCCAAGCCATGCAAATGGTGAAACTATTTTTGCAAACCATCCCTGAGCAGGCTGCTGTTCTTGCAATTCTTCCTTTTTTTCGCCTTCTGCTGTTTGCATTACCGGTTCTTGTACCCGTTGCACACCGCCTTTGAGCGTTATTCCCCGCTCTTTTAATGCTCCCAAAGTTTGTTTTATGCGATCAACCTGATCAGTGATTTTTTTAATTAATTCATCGAAGCTCGTGCGGTACGATCCTTTGAGATAATCATACGAAGAAGAAACATTATCAACGGCACTTTTAATGCGGTAAAATAGCTCACGTGCTTTTTTATCATTCAACAGACGCGAAATTTGTTTAAAATCCTGCCATGCTTCTTGTTCATACTGCTTTACCCGTGACAACAGCTGCATTAACGTATTAATTGCTTGATCAAGACCATTTTCCAAATTGATGACCGTATTCACATCGCGTTTTAATTCTTCTAATTCGGCACGATCACGTTCTATATTAATATTGATTTCTTGTTCGGCTTCGGATAATTTTTTATTCGTTTTTTTCTCTGGCACCGTTTCTGTAGTTTTGAGTAAACTATCTATCAGCTCTTGCAATTCACCTTGCCCCACGCCAATCATGACATAAAATGGATCGAGAACATCGCGCTCTATCTTGTTCCGTTCAGCCAAAAATGCCAGACGCAACTCTTGTACGGCATTTGTCAGCGAACGTAGCTTTTCATAACGTGCTTCTGCATATTCCCACCAAATACGTTTAAAAAGCCAATTGCCCTGCGGCTCTTCTTCTTGACTCACCGTATCAATATTTAATAACTGCTCTTCGCTTTCTTCTTTTCCTACCACTTCTGATGGTTCAATTTCTTCAGGAGCAAATTTTTCTGGAGTCGTCGGTTTTGTTTCTTCCTCAACCGTTGATGGCATAACCGGTACATTCATTGTTTGATTAGGTACTAATGATGGCACCTCTGTTTGTTCCGACATTGGCACAGAAAAATCTGGTATTTCTTCTTGAAATGATTCGACTGGTTGCTCTTCAGGTTCTTGGTATGATGCGATCTCTTCATCATCTTGTAAAAAAATCGTACCGACTGGCATGCTCAAACAAAGCATCATTATTATTAATTGAAATTTTAAGCGCATTATTAATCCTTTCAATGCGATGAAATAATATTACAATGTTTCAGCAAGCTCCTTGAGTTCATCCATCAGCGCTTTTGCCAACTGTTCAGCATCCCATGAGGTGTATGTCCAACGAACTCCTGATTCAACACGAGCAAGAACTGATCGGTCACTTTTAATATCAATAATATCGATTCGCACAATATTCATCAGTGGATGAACGAGTGATGGCGCTCTGACGACACCGGCACGACCTAATATGCTATAGGCAACATTGCCTTCATCGACAAAACAGATCATAACTTTTTTTTGCCATACCATATTGTGATAACCAGTATGTTCCTTGTGAATAGAGAGCAAAATACTTTCAGAACCTTTCGGATAAATACACTGAATTGGTGTAGTATTTGGTAATCCCTTTTCTGAAAAAGTTGCTAATATACCAAGCGTTTGCCCTTTTTTTAAAAGGATCGATAAATCTTCAGGAAGCTTAACACCTATATGTTTTGCCATAAATTCCTCACTATAAAAATGTTTACCATAATTTTACGACAATCTCGTTTTCAACCACTAATCCCTGTGGCGTCAAGGTAAGAATGCCATCCTTCTCACAAACCAACTGTTCATGTTTTAAAATTTTTATCTGTTCCAGAAATTTTTCACGCTCTTTTTCAGTGAGCAATGACACTATACTGGTCAATGAAACACCAATAGACCGTCGCAAACCAAGCATCAGTTTTTCAAGAATAATCTGTTTGTCCGTCAACTGTTCATGATAACGCGTAAGATCTTTTTGCTGCACTGCTTCTTCTAAATAGATCGGTAACCGCTTTTCATTTTCAAAGCGACACACGCCATCAAAAGAACAGGCTCCCACGCCAAATCCCTTGTATGACTTACGATCCCAATATACTTGGTTATGACGACATTCATAACCTGGCCGCGCAAAATTTGACATCTCATATTGCATAAATCCATGCGAAGCCAAAAATTTTTGTGACCAATAATAGAGTTCTACCAATTCCGTATCTTCCGTCAGGATCACCTGTTTTTTATGCACTTTAAAATAAAGTGGCGTATCCTCATGTACCATCAAAAAATAAAGTGAAATGTGCCGTATAGGCCATTTCACCACCTGCGCAAGAAGTTCTTTCCACTCATTATTGGTAACACCGGGCAGTCCCAAAATAAGATCTACCGAAATGTTTTCAATAAATCGCGATGCCTGTTCTATAAGTGCAAAAACGTCTTGCGAACTTTGGTGTCTGTTTAACTGTTTGAGCACTTTTTCATTCAGCGATTGTACCCCAATACTCAAGCGATTAATGCCCAATGATTGCCACCACATAAGTTGTTCCGGTATACGTACCGTTCCCGGATTTACCTCGAGCGTTATCTCGCATGATGTATCAAGAATAAACACCTCTTTTAGTGTAACAAACATGTCAAGTAGCAACTCGTCCGGATAGGTACTCGGCGTACCACCACCAAAAAAAATGGTAGTAATAGGAAATTTTTTGTTAATCTGCACACCAAACGTACGAATTTCCGCCGTAAGAGCCTCATGGTACTGCTGCATAAAAGAGTCACGTCCCGCAAAGGCAACAAAGGGACAAAAGTGACATTTGTAGGGACAAAAAGGCCAATGAATATAGAGCGACTGCACCGCTGCATGCGCATCAAATAACAAAATAGTTCCTTATGTTATGCCAAGTTGAGCATTGTTGTTTGATGCCGTTGTCATACTTTCTTTTATAATCAATAATGCACGCGATAAATCACGCATCATCTGTTCCTGCGCTATATGTTGTTGTGCAAAACGTGCTACCGTAGCGCCATCAAAAATTTCTGTGAGTGCGGTAAACAGTGTTGGTGGTATTGCATTCGTCTGTCCGATACAGACCAACATTTCTGTGTCTGTACTGCTCGCTAACGATAATGCATATCGCTGAGAAAGATACCATTTTAATACCATAATCAATTGTTGATAAAACGGCTCACTCAATCCCGCATTCAAATATTCAGTCATGATAGGATCGTTCAAGCGCGCAAAAGCCTGCTCATGGAGTAACAATACGATCATCTTCTTTTTATTTTTGTACCAACGAAACAGGTACCAACAGATCAAAAAACAACAGAAAAATAGAGCCAAAAAAAAAGAGGACCGATGCCAAAACGGCTGATGTCGTAATCCGTAAATATCATACAGTTCTGATGGTGCCATAACGATCTCTGTTAATTTTTAATAATCCATACGATGACGAAAAAATCGCACGACTTCATGAATAAATGGTTGATCGGTCGAAATTTTTAATACATGAGCACCATAACGCCTGCAGCGCGCAATGCACGTTTCATTCTGCTGCTGCAAAAAAGATGCTATACAATCCGCATTGCTCTTGTTGCGTACATCAATAATTGATTGTTCGCCCGTTTCCGGATCAATGACTGACAATAAGCCAACGGCAGGCAGTTGTGTTTCATATGGATCTCGACAAAAAACAGTAATGAGATCATGTCTCCTTGCTATCGTCGACAATGATGCGGGAATAACGTCAAGAAAATCAGAGATGAAAAAAATAATAGCATCACGCATTTTTAAGCGGGCAACAAAAGCAATCACCGATTCCCATGATGTTTGGATCTTTTTTGGTACATAAGAAAAAAGTTGTTGTGCAAGATATCGCGCATGCATAACACCATGGCGCGGCGGTATATACATTTCAACATCATCAGAAAATAAAATAAGACCAATCTTGTCCTGTGCATAACTCGCAACAAACGCAAGTACGGCGGCAAGCTGCATACTATTTTCTTGCTTGAGCGCATAAGCAGGTGCACTAAAAAACATTGATGATGACACATCCAGTACCAACAAAATGGTTTTATTTTTTTCTTCAATATATTCACGTACTACTAAACGATCAAGACGGCTTGATGCGTTCCAATCAATATACCGCACATCATCACCGGGTATATAATCTCTCATTTGCTCAAATTCAAGACCAGATCCTTTAATTGCTGATCGATTACGGCCGACTAATCCACCAACAAGTAAACGACGTGCATAAATTTCAATCCGTCGCACATAGGATAAAATATCGGCAGAAAGGTGCATAGTCACATTCTTGGTTTAAAAGTTCCAAAATTCTTTTAAGAACGCCGGCAGATGAATCGACCCATCTTCCTGTTGATACGTTTCCATAAGCGCAACCATAAGGCGTGGTAGTGCAAGCGAGGAACCATTAAGCGTATGAACAAACGTCGACCGTTTATCACCCGACTTTTTAAAGCGTATCTGACCACGACGTGCCTGAAAATCCTTACAATTACTACAGGAAGAAACTTCGTAATACTCTTTTTGCCCAGGCAACCACACTTCTATATCATATGTTTTTGCCGATGCAAAGGAACAGTCTTGAGCTGCCAAGAGACTAATACGATAATGAAGATCAAGTTTTTTCAGCAATGTTTCTGCACAGGCAACCATACGATCAAGCTCATTGTTCGAATCCTCTGGCTGACACCATGCAAAAAGTTCAACTTTTTCAAATTGATGAATACGAATAAGACCACGTTCTGCAGCACCATAGGTGCCAGCTTCACGACGAAAGCAGCTCGTCCATGCGGTCATACGCACGGGTAACTGCTCCAATGGCAATATCATATTACGATACAAATTTGCTAAATCCACTTCAGCGGTCGGCGTTAAAAAAAGATGATCGCGCGGTACCGCATACACTTGGTCTTTAAACTTGGGAAAATTACTCGCCACTTCAAGCGATTTTTCATTCACTAAGGCGGGCGGTATTACCATTTCATACCCATGTTCACGATTATTTTTTAACAATAACAGAGCAAGTGCATATACCAGATCTGCCGCCTCTTTCTTGTACAAGGCAAAATTGGCACCGGCAATAGTTGTTGCTGCTTCAAAATCAAGCCAACCTAAGTTAGTACCCAGTTCAACATGATTTTTTACGGGAAAAGAAAAGTGTGGTTTTTCACCAACAACTTTTACTGCTTTATTCGATTCTTTACCACCATCGGGCAGATCATCTTCGGGGATATTAGGAACAGAAAGATAGAGTTGATGAAATTCCTGCTCTATTACCTCAAGCTCTTTTTCATGCTCATCAAGTTGTCTAGTTAGTCTATGTGATTCTTCTTTCAATGCAGCAGTAACTGCGTGAGCCCCTTCTTTAGCAATTCTATTTTTTTTTTGCCGTAGATTTTCCACTTCAGTACGTAATGATCGTACATCTTGATCTAGTTTTATCAAACGCGCCGTATCAAACTGCGGTTCTTTTCGTGCAATTTTTTGTGTTATTTGATCGGGACTGATGCGAAGCAGTTCTAAGTCTATCATGGTGACTACCTTTGTTGAAATTAAGAATCATTATGATTTGGTCATGCATGTAAGCTTACCATAACAAAAAATGATCGACCAGAAATAAAAAGAGCCACATTATTCATGCGGCTCTTTTTAAGACAGGCAAAAAGCTTTATATTTTTCAAGTTTCCTTACGCAAACCGTGCAGTCTTAACAACTTCGCGTAGACTTTTTCCTGGTTTGAAGCGGGGAACATTCGCTGCTGGCAAATCGATACGCTGAAGGTTCGTTGGATTAATACCTTTACGAGCTGATCGTCGGGAAAGCCAAAAGCTACCAAAGCCCGTAATTGAAACCTTTTCACCTTTTTTTAAAGTTCTACCAATAATGCGGGTCAGTGAATCAACAACCCGCGTTACATCTTTTTTGCTGAACGTTGTTTCTTCGCTCAACTCATTTATCAACTCATTTTTATTCATTAGGTTACTCCTACCTATGGTTAACGAAAAACGCTGCTTACTAAACACTAAAACCGATTATATACCACAACACTTACCGTAAGTGTATAGAGATTTCATTTTAATTTGTCAAATGTGATAATAGGAGAATGAGCACCAATCACCAACAGTATCCTGAGGATTTTTATGTTTATTGATACTCATTGCCATATTAATATGATGTTAAAAACAGCATTTGATCAATTGCTCACGCCGCAAGAGATCGATGCAGCAAAAATTATACAAGAACGTGCAATGCACGCAGGAGTTTCATGCATAATCAATGTTGGTACCAGTATGATCGAAAATCAAAACTGTATTTCTCTTGCACAGCAGTATGATTCTATTTTTGCCACCGTCGGCATTCATCCAAATGATGCGACTGACCGCTGGAAAGATGATATAAAACACCTACGAGTCATGGCAAAAAATTATGCAACATATAACATTGTTGGTATTGGCGAATGCGGTATAGACAGACATTATAAAAATTATAATTTAAAACGTCAGCAGGATGTTTTTAAAGCGCAAATTGAAATTGCTCTTGAATACCATCTTGGATTAGTCATTCATTCACGTGATGCTGCTGATGAAACCTTGAACATACTCTCTGCCTATGATGGTGAAATAAAACAGGCGGTCATGCACTGTTTTTCCTATGATCAATCAATTGCACAGGAAGTTATTGCGCGCGGATTTTTCTTAGGAATTGGTGGTACCGTGACGTATCCAAAAAATGAGACATTACGATTAGTGGTGCACAATAGTGCTCTTGATCATATTGTTTTAGAAACTGATGCGCCCTTTTTGCCACCGCAACAGTGGCGTGGTACCCAAAACAGTCCTGAACATATTCACGTTATTGCGCAATTTATTGCAGAATTAAAGGAAACTACCCTGCATGATGTTGCACAAAAAACTACGGCCAATGCACAAAATTTGTTCAACATTGCTTCATCAGAGCGTTCACGATATAATAACCGAAAAATTTAAAAATTATTTTACCATAGAGCAACCATGTTCAATCTTTTCATAAAAACAGCAGGTATACTATTAGTAACATTTTTCAGCATATATGCCGCTGAGCGTCCAAATAAAAGACGACGCATAGAAAATGAGGCCGCATTAACAAAAAATGAAAACGATCATAATGATTTTAATCTTCTTATATTGCAACACATAATCAATAGCAAAATAAAACTTGAGCTTTCTCGCCTCAAAAACATTGCAGAAAATACATCAATAACCAGTGCACAATTAGAAGAATGTGTTGCAGATTGTAAATTTTTAAAACGACATTCTTTTGAGGCTTCACTGATAACCTTGAATGGAAAACAAATAGATTGTTGGTTAAATCCTACCGCTGATCAGGTTACGGAATTGAATCAGATTGAACAAGTTTGTATATGGCGGCAGAAATACCTTTCCAAAGAAAATTGCGCAAAAATTATGTAATTTGCATACGATTTAGTTTTAAGATATTAAGATAGTTAACGTAATATTGTCATGAAAATAAGGAATATTATGTTCAGATTTCATTACATAAACATCTTATTCTTACCATTTTTAATCGTAGCAAATATGTGCCCTATGGATGAAGATGACACGATTACCTTAGATGATTTTTATGTATTAGCATGCAATCAACTCAATAAACAAAGATGGAAAGAAATCTTTGCACTCAAAAAGAAAATTGCTGCTGCTGATAAATCAGATCAAAAACTTGAACTACTAAGAGAATATCTTTCTTCATGCGAAAAATTAAAAAATCCTATTAAAGCCTCTCTTATTATAGACAACAAGAGAGTACCATATGCGTATCGACCGACGGCATCTCAACGTGAACTTATTAACAAAATGAGAATATCAATCAAAGAAACACTCATAATCGATGCATCTTAACAAGGCGTAATTCTTTTAAAGATGATTTCTAAACATTCTTCTTTTTATTTCAACTATGGCAAAATTCTTTTCGTTCTTATAATCCTCATAATAGTTCGCTGATACCATTTTACGTGGCGTGATACCATCCTGATTAGGAATATCCAAAAGCTTAAATTGTTTAGCACAATCTAATAACACCTGTACTGCCCAGGCAGCATTATATTCTATCGCAAGATGCATTGCTGTTTTTCCATCATCACGTGGTATTCGTGGATCAAGGCCTCGCCAGATAAGCATCCACAAAAGACCTGGCACATTTTCTTGTGCAAGAAGCGTCATGAGTGTATTACCATCATGAGAAACAATATTTTCTAACTCATTATTTTCCATACGAAGCATTAACTGATATGCCGGTTGAAAAAGATGTTCTTTAACGGCTGCCACAACAAGCGGTTGACCATCAGCAGCAGATACACATGGACATGATTCAGTTTCAATAATTTGCTTTATTTGTTGGGCAATAGCATCACGTTTTTCATTAGGTGCTGCAATAGTAAGCATTGCATTTTGTAATTTCTTCCACTTTGTTTCTGAAAATATTATAGATCTTTTAGATACTTCCGTATGGTATCCACCATACACCGTAAGATGAATAAAGAAAAATGTTAGCATTACTCTTATTTTTAATAACATCATGGGATTCTATTCTCCTTTAATCGACCTAAAAACCACTGAAATTCTTGATAAAAATCGATAGGCCATATTTTTATGGCTGGCTGTTTCATATGATGTTCTAATAGTTCATGTGGCACCGCAGGTTTATAATCTCCTTTTTCTCTATCTAACTGTTTTGTTACTCGTTCACAAATTTTTTCAGTTGCGTGCTCATAATCGTGCATTGCAAGAATCAAATAATCATCACCATACCAATTGTTTAAATAAGGAATGGGGTTACATGGCCCCATAACAATTAATGGCCCAAAAGAGTAGGAACGCAATGGAAAAATATCATTTATATTTACCACAAGATTATTTTTTTGTTCTCGAGAAAAACGTAATTTATAAAAAGCTTTTTCGCCATCAGTTGCCATAATAAAAATGTCACAGCCAGGATGACGCCAGGGAAAATTGCCAACAAGGTCATTATCTTTATGATAAATTTTATACCCAAATGGCATACCAACCATCTCATAGCCAGTATTTTTTAGTAAAGGAAAAAATTTCAAAAAAGTTTCTTCATCTTCTTCAAGAATACAGAGATCCAAATCATCATCCCAAGGAATCAATCCACGATGACGAACAGCACCAAGCAAGGTGCCACTATCAATCCAGTAAGGAATTTTGCAATAGATAAAAAAATCATGCACATCAAGAAGCATTTGGTAAATTTTTTGAACAATTCGCTGTTCACAAGGAGCAAATGGATCTGTGTGTATAGTAAAAGAAAATAATAATAAAAATAGACACCATAATGTGCCATATATTTTCTTAACCATTCTTTCCCCTCGTTAACCATGAAACCAGATGTGCAGATACCAAACTTAAGGTAAATGCTGGTACCATATAGATAGTCATTGTCGTGATAAATGGTGCAATAAAAGTCCATACTAATGAGGTCAAACAGCCAACAATCATACCAGCAAGCGCACCGTAGCGATTAATATTTTTTGCATACAAAGCAAGCAATATAATCGGACCAAATGACGCGCCAAGTCCTCCCCAACCATATTTTACTAATGCCATAATGGTACTCTCTTCGTACCACGCAATCATGGTGCCAACAACTGCTGCTGCGATGAGTGCACCACGATAAATAACCAGCAGTTCTTTTGTTGATGCTGATTTGTTAAAAAACAGATGATAAAAATCCTGCGTAATAATACCGGCAACTACCAACATTTGTGTATCAATGGTAGAAATAGTTGCGGCAACTACGGCACAAACCACTATGCCCGCAAGCCAGGAAACAAATAAATTCTGCGCCATGGCAATAAAAATAAATTCCGTTTTTCCGGGCACCCCATGCACAAAATAGGCAAGCCCAACAATGCCTACCAAGGCTGCTCCTGATAATGCGAGCAGCTGCCAGACCATACCAACATATTTTGCTTTATGAAGTTCAGCGGCATCTTTGGTTCCCATAAATTTGGTCAATATGTGCGGCATGCCAAAATAACCAAGTCCCCACGCTAATGGATCTAAAATAATAGCCATAATATGATGCATACCAAATGATGGTAGCAATGCTAATGATACGCCACGAAATGCCGCTGCATCGGCAATAGTAGACCAGCCGCCCACCTGAAAATAGGCATAGACCGGTACAAACAAAATCATGAATAGGAGAAACAGCCCCTGAAAAAGATCAAGAATGGCAACGGAACTAAAACCACCAAGACTGGTATACAAGGCTACTACTGCCATGGCAATGACAATACCCAAATGATAATCAATATAAAAAATTGATTTGAGCACAAAGCCCATGCCTTTTAGACCTGCTGCAATATAAATGAGTAAAAAAAAGAGAGAAATAAAAGCCGCAACTAATGATAAAATTCCTGACTTATCAGAAAAACGGTTACTCAAAAATGAACCGAATGTTACTCCATTATATTTTTCTGATTCTGTCCGTAAGCGTGCAGCAACAAAATGCCATGAAGCAAACATGCCACACAAAAGACCAACCGGAATCCATAATGCATAACCACCCGTGATGTATACAGCTGCAGGAAAGGCCATAAAAAGCCAATCGCTCATATCAGCCGCGTGCGCAGAAAGTGCCGTCAAAAACCAGTGTGTTGAACGGCCACCGAGCAAAAAATCGGCTGAATGTTTGCCGCGAGCAGTAACAATTTTATTGCGATAAGAAGCAACCAAACCAATCGTTAAAATGAAAATGAGATATATAACGAATGAGAAAATAAGTTCAGTATGCATGATGAATTAGTATGTACTTTTTTTTAATATTTACCACCACCGACGCATTTCTTGCGTGCGCTTTTTGGAAACACCAAACAGACGCATTGTTGGCACCAAATAAAAATCGAGCCACAAATGAGACAGTGCGCCAACAATAAAAAAGATGGTGTCAAGAAAAAGCTGGGAAGAAAGTTTTGGCCACAGTTTACTCACGCCACACCAGATCAGAAGTGGTACGGCAATAACAAACCAAAAATGGTGAAAAATTCCCCGATGTTTGACCAACAGAGGTACAACGGCACAAATGCTTACAATGGCCAAAAGATCATGCCGTTTGTGGGCAATAAGAATGGCAAATATAAGCAGAATAATCCAATAAAAATATTTTTGTCCGCGACTTTTGGTATCAATGTCAGGAAAGAGCGAGCCCGCAAAACAGCACAGAAACCACTCAGCCGCAATGCGCCATGAAATACAATAACTGCTCAGCAAAGCCGCCAATGCTGCATAGGCTATACAACCACCAATCACATGTCCTCGATAATTTGGCATCAAAAAATCCTTCAATAAACGTCTAGAACAGGTAAACGAGAAGTTGATTGTAGCACAAAAACGTGGCTAATGTCTAAGGTGAATTTTTACTCAAGAAGCTCCCAACCTGCTGTTTGGCCTTTTTTATTTATTATACTCAAGTCAGTACCCGCAGCCAAAAGGAGCTTATAAGATCTTTCCGCTTTTACATATTTTGCAATATGTGCCGGTGTATTGCCATTATAATCCCGTGCATCAATATCAGCTTTTTGTTCAATCAATTGCGCAACAACATGTGGTTGTTTTCTACAAACAGCTAAGTGTAATGGCGTAATTTGATTATTATTTTTTACGTTGATACATGCCGTCCCTCCATACGATACCAATGCTTTAATGATATCAACAGCACCTTGCTTCCAAGCATAATGTGCCGCAGCATTTCCATTTGGGTCTTGTATTAAGGGATCGGCGTGGTACCAAAGCAGTAGATCAACAATATCACCGCAACCGAACGAACACGCTGCTTGCAATACCGTACATTCAACATTGAGCTTCACCATGGCATTAATATTAACATTACCATTTTTGAATTCATTGGAGTTAAGAATATGTTTTACTGCATTGAGATTGTCACAGGCACTCGCATATATAATATCCATTAAGATCGATTCTTGGTTCAATTGTGCATAAGATGAATGATCATCATTATTGCTACCCCACACAACATGGGGCAAAAAAATAATGATAAAAAGGATTACATAAATATAAGAACATGCTCTTTTCATGGTATCTCCTCGTTTTTGAAAAATGAGCAAATGGTTTCATACTATGTTTAACTCCTTTTCAAAGAACAAGTCGAGACTGCAATTGTTTAACGTGAGTTCGGAATTAAAAAAAATTAGTAAAGCACAGTCCAGATCGTCATTACGAGGCATCGAAGCAATCTAGCCTTCGTTAAAACTTCAGCAAATGCAGTCCAGAAAAAATAGAAAGATTTTATAAAAAAAATAACTAAAAATTGCTCAGGAACATTTAACCTGGCCATGCCGGGCGTAGCCTTTGTACATCCTTCGAACTTAAAAAGAACATGTTAGCGAAGCCTGGATTGCCGCGTCGCTAGCATTTATTAATAATGTCAACTTTCAGCTCCTCGCAACGACGATCCAGGCGCATTTTACTACTTTTTAATGCCGAACTCTCGTTATTTAATCCATTGCACTTTAAATTTATGATTCACCTGGTAATCCTCTTTCTAACCATAGACGCACGTCTGGATTAACCTGGGCATTATTTCGCAAAGAATATGCAGACTCGCCCGCATTATTTTGATCTTTTATGTTCGCACCTTTTTTAACAAGCTCTAGACAAACATTAAGAGAGGCACCATTTATTACCGCTAAAATGAGCGGTGTATTACCATCATCATCACGGGCATCCACGGAAACATTACCTCCTAGTAATGTCACCACGATGCCATATTTGTTTTCTCGTGCTGCAAGATGTAATGGCGTCAAACCATGATGATCAGTCTCATCAGGACGAATGGTCGGTACTTGCAAAAGATCTTTTACTGCATAATCATTTCCCTCTAACACCGCCTTATATAATGGTGTATATCCTTGTTCGTTATGAATATTGACCAAGGCTCCCCGAGACAATAAAAAGTTCATAATAGACGTATCATCAGCCCGCACTGCATAATGCAATGGCATGTTACCATGTGTATCTGCTTGATTAACATTGGCGCCCAGTTGAATCAAAATATTTACTATATCCAGCTTGTGTTGCTCTATATAACTTATAAGTCTTGTTTTATCGTGTTGATCTAATTCATCTATAGGAATCCCTTTTTGTTCCATCAAAAAACGAGCCATCGGTACCTTTTGCTTTTGAATTGCCTCATCAAATAACATTTTTACCTGTTCCATAGAAGCTATTTTTGCAAGAAGACGGAGTACACGAAGATCGGGTTGTTGTTCCATATTTACTCTCATCATTTCAAATTTAAATGGTGTCATATTTCTTGTATTGGCTATGTTTCTTGCTCCATGCTTTATCAGATCAGAAACAATGGTATATTTCAGCGTTGGATCTTCTAAAATCAGTGCGTTCATGAGCGGCACGTTGCCAGTGCTATTTTGCTTGTTAACATCAGCGCCATGGGTAATAAGAGCATCTACAATTCTTGCCGCGTGTTTTAATGGTTTGGGAGTTTCATTTTCATTGGGAGCATATTTTGAAAGGGCATAAAAAATAGCAGATTGGCCATGCCGATTTACTATTTTTGTGTCTGCACCCTTGTCCAATAAAAGATCAACCATCTCAGGATCATCTTCTTTGATTGCAAACATAAGAGGAGTTTTGTCCATATCTATTTGGTTGATATATTCGCTTGCTCCCTTGTCAAAGGCATTAATCACTGCTTGTTTATCATGCGCTTTAACAGCACTAAAAAGTTCCTCTTTGAGATCCTCATGTTCACCTTTTTCCATACTTATTGCTTCATAAACACCGGAAGCCATAAAAATAATAAGAACACCCCAAAGGGTTCTGCAGAAATCTTTTGCCATAGTATCCCTTTCTCCACGATGCTATATTTGGATTATATTCTATTTGAGCATATAAGCTCAAGGGATTTGATGAAAGAAAATTGCCTAATTATGATATAGTGAGCTATAATGACCCGAAATTTGAGGAACTCTATGGCTCATTTTATTGATTCAATTTCTATTGATTCTTTATTAAAAGCAGCAAAAACTTTTGAGCGTTTTCGTACCAATATGGTCACCGATCGAGATAAAGCCGGTGGTATTCAAGCCTTTGAATTTACGTATGAACTCGCTTGGAAAACAATGAAACGCATTTTAGCACAACGCGGTGTAGAGGTAGCATCTCCCCGTGATTGTATCCGACAAGCAGCAAAAAATGGGCTAATTTCCAATCCTGAGGTTTGGTTTAAATTCATAGAGCTGAGAAATGTAACCACTCATACCTATAATGAGGAAACGGTTCTTGCGATCGTAGATCATTTTGATGAATTTTCTCAGGCACTCAAGGAGCTCATAACGAATTTGGAAAAGTCTGCATGATCCATATTGCTGAAAAACACAAAACCATCATAAAAAATATTTTAAATTCATATCCTTATCAATTTTATGTGTATGGTTCACGATCAAAAGGAACTCAACACCCATTCTCAGACCTTGATATATGTGTCATGGATCCAATTACTGATCTTGAAGTTGCTGAAATAAAAGAAAAATTTGATGAATCAGATCTTCCTTTTACGATAGATATTCAAAAATGGTCTTTGTTGTCTGATGAATTTAAAGAATTGATTATCAATGACTTACAACCTATTTAACCTATTGCACTTTGAAATGATGTAAATTTTGTTCGCATCAAAAAGGAATTAATCCCTTGGCCCCGGTGCTTTAAGTAGCAATTGATGTACCTCTGGATTAACATTAGGACCGTTTCTCAATGACAATGCTGATTGGCCAACATAATTTTTTTGTTTTACATCAGCACCTGCGCGAAGAAGCGCTTGAACAACACTAAGAGATGCACCATTTATTACTGCCAAAATGAGCGGCGTATTGCCATGATCATCACGAGCATCCACCGAAGCATGACCGAGTAATGCTATAACCATGCTATATTTGTTTTCTCGTGCTGCAAGATGTAATGGCGTCAAACCATGATGGTCAGTCTCATCAGGACGAATGGTCGGTACTTGCAAAAGACGTTTTACGACATCATTATCATTTCCTGCTCGTACCGCCTCATGCAATGCCGTATATCCTTGTTCATTATGAACATTAACCAAGGCTCCTCGAGATAATAAAAGATCTGCAAGAGACGGATCCTCACTTTGCACTGCATAATACAATGGCATGTTACCACGTATATCTGCTTGATTAACATTGGCACCCAATTGAATCAAAACCCTTATTGTATTTATATCCAGAGGCAGCATATAGTATATAAGTCTTGTTTTTCCTCGTTGGTCTAATTCATCGATGGGAACTCCTTTTTGTTCCATAAAAAGACGAGCAATTTGTACATTTTCAAGTTGTATTGCCCCATCAAATGCCATTTTAACCAGTGACATCGGAGCAATTTTTGTAAGAAGACCGAGCACACGCAGATCAGGTTCGTTTTGCATCGTTACCGTCTCCAGTTCCCGTCCAAATGGCGTCTTATTGTCATAATTGGCTATGTTTGTTGCCCCATGCTTTATCAGATCAGCAACAATGGTATATTTTAGTGTTGAATCTTCTAAATCCAGTGCTATCCGTAGCGGTACTTCGCCAATGCTATTTTGCTTGTTAACACCAGCGCCATGCGTAATAAGAGCATGTACAATTCTTGCCGCATGTTTTAATGGTTTGGGAGTTTCATTGGAATCGAGAGAATATTTTTTTAAAAGGGCAGAGAAAAGAGCAGATTGGCCATGCCGATTTACTATTTTCGGATCTGCACCTTTGTTCAATAAAAGATCAACCATATCAGGATCATCTTCTTTGATTGCAACCATAAGAGGAGTCACATCCAATTCGGTATATATTTGGTTGATATATTTGTCTGCTCCTTTATTAAGGGCATTAATCACTGCTTGTTTATCATGCGCTTCAATGGCACGAAAAAGTTCCTCTTTGAGGTCCTCATGTCCACTTTTTTCCATACTCATTGCTTCATGAGCACTGAAAGTCATAAAAATAATAAGAACTCCCCAAAGGGTTCTGCAGGAATTTTTTGTCATAGTATCCCTTTTTTACGATGCCATATTCACCACAATATACTTGGATTATATTCTATTTGAACAATAAGAGTCAAGGATAGCTTGAAGTTGTGTTATTCTATTGCACTTTGAAACGCGTCTGCATACTGCTTTTCGCACCAGAGATGTCATCATCAATCACTCAAACGCGCTAACCCCTTTTTGACACTGCAATGGAACATCCACATAAAAAATGCGAAAAAAATGACAAAATAAATGGCACTCATGATAAAACTGATGCCAAACAGATACCAGGAAAAGTGTCCTGTTTGTACGAGCTGCCGAATTCCTTCAATTGCATAACTAAAAGGCAAAGCCTGTGCAATAATTTTAAGCCATTCAGGTAATATCTCTATCGGATAAAATGCGCCACTAAAAGGGGCAAAAAAATATCCCATCATGTAAATAAAACCAAGCGCGCGGCGACCTAGGTAAATCAAAAAACCGGCCGATGCAAAACCGATAAAAAAGCCGGTGATGATCAAATTAAAAGCGAATGGTGCAAGCATAATGCCGGCAGACAAAATATTAAGATGATACAGTAATTCGATCACCATTACACAAAAAATCGTTAACGAAAAAAGATAAATAAAACTTAACAAAAAAATACCGCCCGTCCATTCCCAAATGGAAAGCGGTGTTGCAAAAATATTTACGATATTATGATCCATAATATCTTCAAGAAGATGCGTAGAAACGTCCAAGCTTGCGCGCGCTACCAATTGCCATGCAATAAGCGCAGTCAAAAATGCTAAAGAAAATTTTGCTTGATGTGCATAACTATGTTGTACCCATTGCGCGGTAAAACCCCAGAGCAGAATATCCAAAAATGGCCAATAAAATACATGAATAAATTTTCCGATATCACGACGCATCTGACGCAAATGGCGCAGGCTGATTGCCCACATGCGCATAAATGAGGTTATCCACGTTATTTTATATTCTTGATTTGTAATCGTTTGATTCATGCTCTTTCCATGCTTCAATCAGATAATCGTTCCAGTCCCCGATTTTTGCTGCATTTAAATAAAAAAACAAATGCACTAAAAAGAATAACAAAATAAATCGTGGTGATTCCAAGACTCAGACCGCACATATGCCACGGTACTACGCCGGTCATAACTGCTTGGCGAATACCGCCAACCGCATGACAAATAGGCAGCATGTATGCAATCGATTGCAAGAAAAAGGGCAATACCGCAATAGGATAAAAAGCACCAGAAAAAGGACCAAAAATTTCGCACAACACAAAAATAATGCCGTGCACTCGTCGGCCCCATATGAGTAATGGTGCGGCACTAAAAAAACCAAATGAAAGACCCGCAAAAAATAAAGTTATCAAAAAAGGCAGCAAGGCCAATCCCATGCCATGCAGAATATTGATACCATACAAAATTTTCACGGTTGCCATACAAATGAATGTCGCACACGTAACATTGAGCGCACTCATAATAAAGATGCCACCAACCCATTCAACAATAGAAAGCGGTGTTGAAAAAATGTTCGCCACATTACGATCAGTAATTTCCTCAAAAAGATGGAGCGATACGTCCATAATGGCACGTCTGCTTACTTGCCAACCAATCAGTGCGGTTAACATTGCCGCAGGCAGTCGTGGGTCATGCGCAAAGTTCCCTTGGATCCATTGTGCATTAAAGCCCCAAATTACCATATTGAGTAACGGCCAGAAAAAAATATTCGTAAACCGCCACACATCTTTATAGGTCTGTTTAAGATGGCGCAAGCTGATTGCCCACATCCGTCCTATCGAGTCGATAAGAGAAAAGAAAACTAACGTTGTTTCCATGCACTACTTTCTAACTACGTTTAGCAATCTGAATAAAATAGTCTTGCAATGTTGGTTTTTCGATAAGCAAATGGTCGTACGTAACATTGGCACGAGCAAATGTTATCAGCAGTGGCGCAACCATTGATTCATCTACATCGATTGACAAAAATCGATCGTCGGCCACTTGGTAGGGAATATTTTTTTCACGCAATTGTCTGATTGCATGCGTTAATCCTTCCAGAATAGTCAGCTGCAACCGTGCACTTTTTACACTTGCTGCTAAGGTATGCGGTGAATCATCAGCAACAATGTGGCCATTTTTAAACACGAGAACTCGGTCACACAAATAAGCAACCTCATCCATATTGTGCGAGGTAAATACAAAAGAAACACCACGCGACTCTTTTTGTTGGAGTAAAATGTGACGCACATCATGCGCAATTTCTGGATCGAGTGGTGCCGTCGGTTCGTCGAGTAAAATAATTGACGGACTTGGCAAAAACGCCTTTGCCAACATTAATCGTGCCATCTGCCCGGCAGACAACGGTCCCGTGTACCGATTTTTAAATGGCTCTATACCAAAAATGTTCAGCATTTCATTAATTTTTTTATATCGTTGCCGCCAGGGCATGCCATACAGGCGACCAATAATGTCCAGATTTTCCCAGACAGTCAACCGACTCGGCAATTTCATGTAGCCGCTGGCAAAAGAGATTTTGGTAAATAGTTGCGCACGGTAGCGAGAAAAATCTTTCCCAAAATAAAAAATAGAACCGCTCGTTGGCGTGAGCGTTCCTAAAAGCATAGCAATGGTCGTTGTTTTGCCCGCACCATTCGGACCAAGGATCCCGAGTAGTTCACCTTTTTCTAATGAAAAAGAGACACGATCTACTGCCGTTACCATGTCATTTTTTTTCCGACCAAATAATGACCAACCACTCAATGAGAATGTTTTTGTTAAGTTGTTAACTTGTAATAATACCATGCATGGTATCCTAAAATTAAGGAAATAATAATGAATTATAGCATAAAAAGTTAATGGTAGTATAAGAAATATTTTTTTCAGACATTAAAAATATCATATTGGTACTTTGGTGCTATTGATAGAATAATAATAAATCGATATACTCACCCAGGTACAGAAAGAAAAAATTACTATCAATAGGAACATCATGACAGAGTCCAGAGCAAAAAAATCGCAAGGATTTTTTCGTCAGTGCATAGAATTAATTGGACTGCTGCTACTCGTATTTTTAATTCGCACATTCTTTTTTGGTCTTTATCAAGTACCAACCGGTTCTATGGAAGTCACCATGCTTGTTGGCGAACGTTTTCTTGCTGACAAATTCAGTTATTGGGTGCGCAAACCAAAAGTTGGCGAAATTGTTGCATTCATACAACCGATTGGCAGAGACGAACGTCCCTATAAATTCAATGAAAATCCCGTCATAGAATTTTTTGAACGTCATGTTGGTTTTTTTGGTTTTGTAGGACCTGAAAATTGGACCAAGCGCATCATCGCAGGACCAGGCGATTTTATACGTGGCACGATCGAAGATGGCATTGCCGTAATTTATGTCAATGATGTAAAAATCAGCGAGCCATATCTAAACAAATATCCTCTCATAAAACGCACAATGGGATTACATGAGCGATCATTTGATCCGAGCCTGCCCCTCAATCAGCAGCCTTTTTACAAACTAACCCCTGATGAAGTTGCTACTGATTTTTATGGTAACTATTATTTGATTTACCCATCACAAGTAAAAAAATCAAAAACAGATCCTGCATTGCGTGATGACCGCTTTCGGGATGGGTCTGACGAATTTTCCGTTAAACTAAAAAATGATGAATACTGGCTGATGGGCGACAATCGACGTGGAAGTAAAGATTCGCGCTTTTTTGGCCCTGTCAAACAACGGGATATTTTTGCCCGCATTACTTGGTTACTTTTTTCTATTGATAGCAATGAGTCATGGCTCATTATTGATATGTTAAAAAATCCAATCAAATTCTGGTCCAAAATTCGGCCGGGACGTAATCTGAGACAAATTTCATAGTATATACCTCTTTCTTGCTTACCATATTTTTGAATTACACTTGAAGTCTCCCTTTATTATCTTCGGAATCCAGCCCATAAGTATAAGTGAAAACAAACAAGCACCAGTACCGCCGACTAGTGCTGCCGCTTCATAAGAATTCGAAACAGCTAACCAATAAGCAGATCCAGCAACCCCACCTATGCTTATCACCGTACCACCACATAACCATGCATTACGCACCCATTTTCGATGCCCTATTAAGTCATCACAAAGACACACTGGCTTCTCATATGACTCATCTCCATCTGGCTCAGTCATTTCTTCATCAACAGCCGCCTCCAAATCAGGAACTGCCATACCACCCAGCAGTGGCATAGCTTCTTCATCAACAAGAATAGCCCCCTCAAAACCAAGCTCTGTCTCAGGCATCATTGCAGTAAGGTGATGGGCAAAAAATAACAAGGAAATGATCAGCAATTTTTTCATAAACTGCTCCTCTAATTTTGATCAAAAAATATATCTGAATGAAAAAAAAGAATTTTTTAAAGATCGTCATTATGTTGAAATATACTTGCATGAGAATTAATAAATTCTGCTGTGCTTACCGCAATAACTGTTAACACAGGAAGCCCTATAGCTGTTATCAGTAGAATAGGACCAGTCGAAAGACAAATTCTTTCGACATTACATGTTTCTTCCTTTTGACAATTTAAACATGCTGACACACAAAAACTGGCACAAGCAATACCTGCTATCAAAAATGTCCTTACTCTTTTGTATCGCTCCTCTATTGCAGATTGTCCAATTTCACGCATCTGTTCTTGTTTAATTTCAAAATCATCTTCTGTTAATGCTCCAACTCCTGAACTTAGTGGGATCGGTCCCTGAAAATCTTCATTAAATGCTGCATGAAGATGACCGAAAAGCAGCACAGAAATTATAAATCCACCTGCTAAAATTTTCATTTACAATTCCCCTCGACAGTGCATAACGGTACTGATAAAAACGCAAACAATTGAACAACCAAGCAGTGCATACACCGGTGATTTATTAAAATCTCGATGATCGTTATTTAACCAATAAAACATTCCAACAATCCCACCAATCATTATTCCCATCGAACTATAAAAAAGTACGTGACGCACCAATTCTTGACGCCATGTTAATTCATCTAAATCATCATCTGGTGCGGGAATAGCCGCTGCCTCCAAATCAGGCCCCGCTCCAGTGCCAGGTACCTCCATTGCATTAAGGTGACGCGCAAAAAATAACAAGGATATGATCAACAATTTTTGCATAAGCTCCTTTATAAAACTCAATGCGGTACTCAATACCACGTATGCATCATTATGTTTCTCAAACTCTTGCAAACTCGGCACCAGGGTAATAAAACTTCAGCACTTGTTGATAATTCCAACCATCACGAATCATTTCACGCGCGCCCCACTGGCAAATGCCAAGATGGTGCCCATAGCCACGTCCTGCAATGACGGTGTTCCCTTTATTTTTGCTGATCGTAAAGCAAGGACTCTTTGCCTCCTTCAACAAAGAACAGAATTGCTGCGAGGTTAGCGTATGCGTTACTTTTTTATTATCAACAATTGCTATTTCATGCACCACGCCTGCTTTATCCTTTTTTGTTATGGAAATATCACGAACGGATCTATCCTTTGGTACATATTTTTCTAATATATTTTTCAGTTTTTCTTGATCACATTCTGTACGCCACTGATAAATTTTGCACTGCTTGCAATGATGGCAGACATAATTGCGCGCTAAATACGGCGCTCGTGTAAAATCAACGCCATCAATATGAGCAGGAATAATGCCGCCACAACAGCAATCAAACATGGCAATAATCGGCTGATGCTCATAGGAAAGAAATATTCCCTGCGTTTGCGCAACTGCTTCTTTTGTTATTTGACTTGCATGCAGCCCCTGATACGTCTGATGTGCATTTGTGTTTTTAACATGGTATGGCTTTTTCGTTTTTTTTGCGCGAAGCATCATTGCCAATACATAGCTGCGTGATGCGATAGCAAATGCTTTGTTAACCTCAAGCGGCCAGCCAGGCCAACTTTCCGTGCGTACCACACTCGATACATATTCTTCGAGCGGTACTATATTAATCAAAAGAATCTTTTTATTATGCTTCATTATTTCAAGGGCACCATGATAGGTGCGCCCCTGAAAAACAAACTCCTGATGATTCGGTTTAATCGTTCCACTATTTTTTACGCGTCTTCCATTAATGGTTATCAGACCCTGATCTTGCGCGATGTGTACCTCAGGCAACTCGGACGTATACGGATTGAGTGGATTAGAGGTCACTACGGAAAATCCTGCCGGACAAATGAGAGAAAAATGAGCAGACTGATCCAACGGATCCGATGCAAGTAAAACGCGTATATACAATTTTTTTGTGTTTTTGGTGACTGCGTGATGAGCGGCTTTTTTCGGCGCAGGTACTCGAGCATCGATACGACTCATGGAAAGTATAAATACAAAAACATACAAGTAATTACAAATATATTTCATAACGGCTCAACTTGGTAAGAAATTCCTGCGGTGGCATAATCTTTGTTTCAATGCCGAGATTTGCCATTTTGTCCGCATTTTTATTTGCATGACGCAAGGTGTGTGACACTTTTGCTTTCAACCGATGCACGTCTTGGTAAGCACAGGCATGTAAAAGAGCAAGCTGTGGATTCTTTACCTTATAAATACCATTGATTTGGCGCACCAGAAGCTCAGAATCTGCAATAATATCAACACGATCGCCATTATTATAGCGTGGTTCAAGAAAAAAAATACCCAACAAAAGCGCCAAATATTCGGCCTGATTGTTTGTCTTTATGCCAAGAAAGTAACCATCTTGTAGAATAATTTCATCATCTTTGAGCATACAAAACCCCGCACCGGCGGGACCGGGATTGTTTTTTGCCGCCCCATCAACAAACAATTTCCAATGATGTATTTCTACAATGGCATGATCATTAGTATGTGATGTTTCAACCGAACCAGCCTGAAAAATAAATAACTGTTTCATAGATCTATGAGAATAATGACGAACCTTTTGATTGCATAGTACGATGTAATTTCTCGGGTAAAAAGAGAAAGCGGAAACAACCTTTACATTCGAGAAGTGCATTCCGCTCGAGGCGCATCATGTCATGCACCGTCATGGAATATGAACAGGCACTGCACATACTATTAATGACCGGCACTACTGGATCTGGGACTGATTCAAGCATGCGATTATATTTTTCCAACCACTCTTTTTGCACTTCATGCGCTAATTTTTCCCGCTGCGCAATCCGTTCATTGTAGTCATGCCGTACCTTTTGAACAATGGACTGATTATTATTGATCTGTTCTGCAAGATTACTTTGTTTGCTCATTGATTCATTCTTGAGCATGACCTGTGTCCGTTCTGCCTTTTCTAAAGCACGCCATGCATTGAGCACGTTTGTTTCCTGCACATGTTGTGCATGCCCTATTGTTTCAACTTCTTTGGTGAGCGCAGAAAACTCTTTTACAAAATTGGTCTCTTCAAGCTTCTTTTTTACCACCTTGGCACGCCCTTCCAGCGTATCCATAAGACTCTCTTGCTGTCTGACCTCTTTGTGCGCATTACGTAACGCCTGATCGGCCTCTGCTACCGATTGCCTGATCACGTCCTGCTCCTGCTGCAACGAAACAATCTGCTTTTCCTGCTCGAGTATATGGTGCAGCATTTCTCGTATATGTCGGTCATTTTCGACAAATGCAATAAATAAAGCTAAAGGATGCTCACTCATTTGCTGCTTACTCCTTGGCTTTTCTTGCCACCTTTTTTGGTTATGTATGGTGGGCCCACCAGGACTTGAACCTGGGACCTTTCGGTTATGAGCCGATTGCTCTAACCAACTGAGCTATGGGCCCCTTTACCATCAAAATTGATTGAAACTAGCTGATATAGTAAAGGAATTTAATGATCTTGTGAAGTTAGATCAGTTTTTTTCCAATGTTAAAAATAATTGGACCTTTTCTTTACACCTCACAGGACATATAATGGCAAAAACCAAATGAGGAGAAATGTTATGCGTAAAATCAATCTATTCATGGTGTATCTAGGTTTACTGGGCGTTCCTATTATCCTCAATGCCGATGCGCACTATACATTATTTGGCCATCCTCTTAATTCACCAATCGGCATTGCAGCGTGTCCTTTGACCGAAACAGCAGAATCAATAAACGCCATCGCCAACAGAGGGTATGACATTATTACCTATAAAACTATTAGAAGTTGTGCTCATGATGCATATCCACCTCCCCGTATGGTAGTCGTCGATCCTACCGCTCGTACCAAAAATGATAATGGGCATATGGTATATCAAAAAACTAATTCCTTTATTGATACAAAAGATAATAATATCTCTATTACCAATTCCTGTGGTATCGCCTCAAAAAATCCTTCAGAAACCATTCAAGATATTAAAAAAAGCAACAATCTTTTATTGCCAGGTCAATTATTAATCGTATCCATTTATGGGTCTGGCACTACGAAAGAAGAGTTGACAAAAGATTTTGTAAAAACAGCGCACATTGCGGTGGCCGGTGGCGCTCAGGTGCTCGAAGCAAATTTTTCATGTCCTAATATTCCTCATATCGATATGCAGCAACCGTATATATATCAAGATCCAGCGTTAGTACATACTATTTGTAAAGCTATACAGGATGAATATCCTACCATTCCTCTTATTATTAAGGTTGGTGTATTTCAAGATTTTGAAATCATGAAAGCCGTTTTTTGTGCTGCGTATCATGGCGGCGCTCGGGGGATTTGTGGTATCAATACCGTACCGGTCTGTGTTGTTGATGCTGATAAAAAACCGGTGTTTGGCGATCAAAGAACAATAAGCGGTCTTTCTGGTGCTGCAATATTTGAAGAAACATTAAAATTTGTAAAAAATGGTGCTGCTATAATACAGGACCAAAAGCTTGATTTGAAATTATTTGCCACCGGTGGCGTTATGCAATGGCAACAATTTGATCAACTTTTTGCCGCTGGCGCTGATGTTGTTCAATGTGCTACCGGCGCTTTATGGCACGATAGACTTGCGCTGGATTACCATAATAATCACACCATACAACATGAATCGGTAGAAAAATATGAACTCATCAAAAATTTGTTCCATATTGGCGCTATAAAAATCGAAAATATGTTATTAAAAAGTGGCGAAATATCACCCATCTATTTTGATATGCGTGTCATTATTTCTTACCCAGACATTTTAAAAACAGTAGTAGAACACCTGAATAACATGGTCTTACCTTATGATTTTGATGTTGTCTGTGGTGTTCCTTATGCTGCCGTTCCTTTAGCAACCGGGTTGGCAATCAGAGGAGATTACCCATTGATTATGCAACGGAAAGAAGCCAAATTGCATGGTACGAAAAAATTGATAGAAGGTGTTTATAAAAAAAATAGCACGTGTGCGGTGATAGAAGATGTCATGACGTCAGGTTCGAGTATTTTAGAAACTATAAAAATATTAGAAGAACATGAGCTTACGGTGAGAGATATTTTTGTTATTATCGATCGTGAGCAAAATGGGATCAACAATGTGCAAAAACATGGTTATTGCGTACATCCACTTTTTACGACCACAGAAATTTTACAAGTTCTGCTTGCTGAACATACTATTACTCATCAGCAGTTCGCCATCATTAAACAGTTCTGCGCAAACAACCAGATTAACGTATAGTCAAAGGGCTCCTCTTACTGATAACGCATTAACAAAAAAAATATTTAATCTCATGGAGGAGAAACAATCGAATTTAGTAGTCGCCGCAGATGTAAGGACCAAACGTGAATTATTAAATCTCGCAGAACAAGTTGGTCCTGAAATATGTTTTTTAAAAACACATATGGATATTATTAATGATTTTGATTGGGATTTGATAATTCAGTTAAAAAAGATTGCCGAAAAACATCATTTTTTAATCATAGAAGACCGAAAATGTGCTGATATTGGATCCACCGTACAAGCACAATATACCAATGGCATATATAAATATGTAGAATGGGCAGATCTTATTACGGTACATGCAATATGCGGTTTAGAAACTATTAAGGCTCTTGAAATTGCTGCGCGTGATTATAGCCAGTTGCGTGGCGCGCTTTTAATCGCAGAATTAAGTTGTGAAAATAATCTCATAGATAGTAAATATACGCAGCGGGTCATAGAAATGGCAAAAAACAGCAGTTTTGTTGTAGGTTTTATCGCGCAAGAAGATGTTGGCAATCCCGCATTCTTGACCTTTACCCCCGGCATAAGCATTACGCAAATAAAAGATGATCTTGGTCAACGGTATACGTCACCTGACTGTGCGATATGCAGTAAAGGAGTTGATCTGATTATTGTCGGTCGTGCCATTTATAAGGCGTCAGATCCGCGAAAGCATGCACAGGAGTATCGTAAAGTTGCGTGGAGTGCTTATGAAAAAAGATTGTTAAAAGAGGCCAATGATAATTAATCTTTGGTATATTCCAAATTTTGAAAACCATAATCATCTATTTCAAATTTTGATTCCAAAAGTTGGAAATAGCTTTCGTTTAAAGGTAACTCTACAACAATGTTCCTGTGATTTATAGTGCGCTTACAATCAATGCTATCTTTTGAAAAAATATTATAAAAATAACTGCACGTTATTCTATCTCCATTAGATAAAGCTGCATAATAAATTTCTATATATGGTGTACAATTTAGATCAAGATCTTTGTAAATTTTTCCAATATCATCAGATGCAATATTGGTTAGTTTAAATAGTTCATCTGGTGATTTATCCAAAACAAGAGCAGTAGTCAGTATACAAAAATCTTCGAAACCGTAACTGTTATTCATAGCAAAAGAATCATGCACACAACATAAAAGGACAAAAAATAGTATGTTTGATTTCACCTACAATCCTTCGGTGAGCTCGTTATGAGGTTAAGCTCTTTTTTTACCAGATTATGCTCACTTTTTTTTTGACCTAGCACTCTCCAGCAATTTTATACAACGTTGACGGTTATCATAATCATTGATGCTATAGATTAAGTGAGTTGGTGTAATGCGATCATTATCTTCAATTGTAGGATCAGCTCCTTTATTGAGAAGCAAAGATAATATTGACTCAAAAGTATAATGGGGACAGATGAGCGCATTATGCAAGGGCGTACGACCAGTTTTTGGATGTTTTCTATTAATTAAATGAGTTGTAATTTGTGGTAATAATTTTTCAATTAGTTGGTGTTTACCATGATAAAAAACATAATCCAAGGCATTGTTACCATCGGTATCAACGGCACCTATTTGTGCACCAT